>Ga0315552_1000423_pt1 | contig 26209 bp, 18 predicted proteins | sample SalMarSW160170MG_2_FD_203102 | JGI IMG/M metagenome (GOLD analysis project Ga0315552, IMG submission 203102) | Salt marsh sediment microbial communities from the Plum Island Ecosystem LTER, Massachusetts, United States - Salt Marsh Sediment SW1601-70 ...
CTTTTCGGATGCCCATGCCGCATTTGCCAGAAGAATACCACAGTAGTATTCCATGATATCGATTTCGCCGCAGCCCGGCCACCTGCCCTGTGAACCTAAGGTCCAGAAAGCGGGCCAGAGTCCGGGACGAGTATCGATTCTGCCTCTCATTTCAAATCGGCCGAACATCCAGTTGTGCAGGCGCCTGGTTGTCATACTTGCGGAGGTGTACTCGGCGAATTCCCTGTTTGCTCTCCAGTTGTCACTGTCCGGTTTGTAACGGGGATTCTGTCTGCGTTCCCGTCGGCCCTCGATGATAAGCATGCCATTTTCGCATCGGGCGTTTTCCGGTTGATACCACTGAAGCTCTTCGTTGCGAACGAATCCGTTCTCATAGGTCCAGTTGTTCGGGTCCGGGTTTGCGTCTTTATCGAACTCGTCCGACCAGACGAGCTTGTATTCATCTGATGATAGATCTTTATTGTTAGTACCCTCGGTCGCGATTGACTTTTGCGTGGTAGCGATTGAAACCATTACGGTGACCAAAAAGGTAGTGATAAGAACCTGCGATTTATTCATGTTCTTTCTCCTTTATCTGTTGATTGGCGGCGATTGCGGCCTGGCCGAGAGAGATTCCTCCGTCGTTGGAAGGAACCTGCCGGTTGAATAATACGTCAAAACCTTCCTTTTTGAGCAGTTTGACCAAACGGCTGATTAGATACCGGTTGCAAAATACTCCGCCGCTTAGTGCCACCGTGTTTAGTTCGGTACTTTCCCTCGCACGTTTGGCCATCGCCGATAGAGCCGCGGCGAGGGTGTTATGGAATTTGGCGGAGATTATGCCGGGCTCGATATTGTCCTTAACGTCTTTTACAATCCCTCTTATGGTCATAGCAGGATTAAAAAGGCAGGATTGGCCCTGCGGTAAAGAAATATCGTATTCGTAACCATCTTCGATATCATCGGCGGCAATCGCTTCCAGGGCCATCGGCAACTGTGCATCGAAATGGTTATAGTTTCCCAGTCCGAGCATAGCGGCGACTGCGTCAAAGAACCGACCCAGGCTGGATGTCTCTGTGCAATTTATGTCTTTGTCGAGCTGTTCGGATATGATTTGCAGTTTATTTTTGTCAGGCTCGATGCGATTCAGCAGCCAGTCAAATTCCGTGATGGAAAATTTCCCGCCGTATGCTTTTTTCAATAATGACAAAACTGCTCTTACAGCTTCCTTGCTTGCCTTGTCCGCACCTGCCAATTGATAATAATCCAGATGGCCGAACCGCTCAAATTTCTCCAGCGACCCAATCAGGCACTCGCAGCCCCAAATGGCCCCGTCCGAGCCGTAACCCGTGCCGTCGCACACAAGTCCAATGACCGGGCCGTCGATACCATGTTCAACCAAGACGGATGCAACATGTGCCCAGTGATGCTGGATGTGAATAATTCTTCTACCGGTCATTGAATTGGCATATTGCGTGGAAAAATAGCCCGGATGAAGGTCGCAGGCGACGATTTTCGGCTCGACTTCAAACAATTTTGCCAAGTGCTCGACCGAGCCGATATAGTGATGATAGACCTCGGCGTCTTCGAGGTCGCCGATGTGCTCACTGCAGATAAGCTGGTTTCGCTTTGCAAAGCAGAAGGTATTTTTCAAGTCCGCTCCCGCGGCGAATATATCCTCCGTGCATGGCTGCTCTATAATAATAGGCGTGGGGACGTATCCTCTTGCCCGCCTTAGCAGGACCGGCTCTTTCTCGATACAGTGCACGATGGAATCATCGACCTGCCTGAAAATTTGCCTGTCGTGCATTAGAAATGCATCGGCGACGTCTCCCAATCGCTCCAACGCCGTTTCGTTCCTGCAAATTAACGGCTCATCGGAAATATTGCCGCTGGTGGCCACCAGGACATCTATATCATGTTCGAAGAGCAGATAATGCAGCGGCGCATAACACAGCATAAAGCCGTAGGTACTCACTCCCTGTGCTACTGACGGAGCTATCGGGCAGTTTTTTCTTTTAGGCAATAAAACAATAGGGCTTTGGGGGCTTTTTAGGAGCTGCTCGGACAGGCTGTCAACGATTGCATATTGTTTTGTTTTTTCGATTGAATCAGCCATCATGGCGAACGGCTTGTGGTCACGCTTCTTTCGTTCCCGCAGTCGTTCCACGGCGTTGTTGTTGAGTGCATCGACAGCTAAATGAAATCCGCCGATACCTTTTATTGCGACGATTTTTCCCGCTAAAAGCAAGCGAGCGGTTTCGACGATTACTTTTTCGGTTTGTGTTTGTATTGTTATGCCCCTGCCGTCCGTCAGCCGGATTTTCGGCCCGCAGGTCGGACATGCAACAGGCTGGGCGTGAAAACGACGGTCGGTGACATCGGCGTATTGAGAAGCGCATTTGTCGCACATCACGAATACCGACATTGTTGTGTTGGGCCTGTCGTAGGGAATATTTTTAATTATCGAATATCTCGGCCCGCAGTTTGTGCAGTTAATAAAAGGATAGCTATATCGGAAGTCTTTTTCGTCCGCCATTTCCGCAAGACAGTCCCGGCAGGTTGCGATATCGGCTGTCACTTGCGATAACGGCGTACCCTGTGAATCGCTTGTTCGGATATGAAATCCATCTTCACTCTCCACGAGCGGTATATCGAGAACATCGCAGGTTTTTATCAGGGCCAGTGGCGGTTTGCCGGTATCGGATTGCAGGCGGGCAAGGAATTCGGCGATTTTTTCCTCGTGGCCCTGCAATTCGATGGTAACGCCGCTAGTGTTATTATAAACAAAGCCGGAAAGCTGCAATGCTGTCGCTATCCTATACACTGCCGGGCGAAAACCGACGCCCTGAACCTGCCCTGTGATTAATATTCTTTGTCTCTTAATCAAAACGCCTGTACTCTGTCCTTTCAATACACTAATACGCCGGTTTATATCAAAGGTTCCTGCGGTGCATTATAATACGACGGCGGTAAATAGACAATCCGGGACAACGCAGCATAATTAATGGTGCGTATGACGGCAGGACGGATTAAAGGCAAAAGTTGCTTGACAATACCGGCTGTGCCGATTAACATGGTTTTATTCGGGGCCATAGCTCAGATGGGAGAGCGCTTGCATGGCATGCAAGAGGTCGTGGGTTCGAATCCCATTGGCTCCATTGTGTGGAGATTTACCTATAAGTTCGTTCCGGCGGCTTGTTTTCTGCTCCGGTCCCGGTGCGCAGGAATTTTCGTTCTCTATTACTTAATTATTCTTTGAGTACCATTCGAATACGGGTATATCAAGGTCGAATTTTATGGCTCTGCCATCCCATACCATTTCATATATACATATTGAATATTCAGGAACCTCTTCAGCGGCCTCTGGACGCTCAGGAACTTTTTCAGCGGGTATTGGAATCTCAAGGGCAAGGGTTTCAAACGTCGGAGCTAATGCGCTTACGAGTCCTGCTGTAGCTGTGATGGTTTCGGCCACCATGGTATCCGTATTTTCAGCAAGCGAAGTAAGCTTCCAGCCGTTTTCAAGTGTGAGCTTTGTTTCTGACTTGCCGATTCCCGGATTGATTGTGATGCCGTATTTATCCCTTAAATCGGGTAAATAGATAATTTTCATCGTATATGCCGCTTGACCGTATTTCGTTGTTACCGGGACCTGCTCTTTGACTGTCTGAGTGGCCATAGTGCCATCCGGCTTTTCGGTTTTAGTTTCTGTAACCTTTTCCTTATATTCAGTAGCAGAAAAACCACGTGTGATAAGGAGATACGGCTTTGGAAGGTAGTAAGGAATGCCTTTGTCCTTATCGTTTAGTTTTTTTACTGTGACAGATGCTCCGCAACCTGTCAGAAAAAGGGCCGAGATTACACACATAATTGGAAGAATCTTTTTTGTTATGTTGTCCATGATTTGTCTTCTTTCAAGAACGGTTTCTAATAACTGCGATTCAGTACTCAAACACGCACTTTTTGCTTCTATAGGAAGTTCGGAGTTGTTCTTCATAGCCCGCTATAATATAAGGCGTTTGTGAATCGAAAATGTTGATTAATTTATTGTTAGATTCTATGGAGTACGCGATAGAGGAAACCTAAAGATACCTTAAGACGGGCGACCTGGAGCAATGCACAAAGCCAAATCGGTGCAGTTTTAGCCGGTACCAGTGACAAAATGCAGATTATAATGCACTAAATGAGGTTGAAACCTTCGGGCATATCCCCTATGATACGGCCGTTTTCGAGGGTTCCCTATGAGTGGGCCGTCGGACAGCACGGGGCAAAACGATCCCGGAGTGGCTTAAAAGCAAACGCCTTTTTTTGGCGATTATCGGGGTTTTCGGCTAAAACCTTATGAATTTAGTAACCACCACGAAAATGCTGATGAATAAACAAGTATGTACCGATAGTCTCCTGGAAGTGTATTCAGGGGCAAACTGAGTTTTATTTTGGAGGATAAATCGCAGATTTTGAAGAGAAATGAATCTGAAGCGATAAAGTGAAGATGAAGCTTGACCCGAGAAAACTAAAAGACTGGCAGATTGCAGAGGCTGCAGAAGAGGTGATGAAACCAATCACCCAATTGGGTGAGGAGCTTGGCCTGCAGGATGGGGAATTGCTACCGATGGGCCGGAACCTGGCCAAGGTTGAGAATAAAGAGGTTCTCTCTCGTCTGGCGGATGGTCCGACTGCCAAGTATATCGATGTAACCGCAATCACGCCGACGCCGCTGGGCGAAGGTAAAACAACGACTACAATCGGTTTGATTGAAGGTCTGGGCAGACTGAAGAAACGCCCCATCGGGGCGATTCGCCAGCCGAGCAGCGGGCCGACTTTCAATATCAAAGGAACGGCCGCCGGCGGAGGACTGGCGCAGTGTATTCCTCTGACGCCGCTTTCAATCCGTCTGACCGGTGACATCGATTTTATAACAAACGCCCACAACCTCGCGATGGTGGCATTGACTTCGCGGATGCAGCACGAGAGAAATTACGACGATGCCAGGCTGGCAAAAAGCGACCTGGTGCGGATAGATATCGATCCGGAGCGGATAGAGATGAAATGGGCGATGGATTTCTGCGCTCAGGCGCTTCGGAACATCAGGATAGGCCGGGGCGGGAAGATGGACGGCTACGAAATGGATTCGGGCTTTCAAATGACCGCATCGAGCGAGGTCATGGCCATACTCTCGGTCGCTAAAAATCTGAAGGACCTGCGCGAACGCATAGCAAAAATAGTTCTCGCTTACGATAAAAAGGGCAATGAGGTCACTACCGCAGACCTCGAGGTTGACGGTGCAATGACGGCGTGGCTGGTCGATGTGGTACATCCGAATCTATTACAGACCATCGAAGGCCAGCCGGTGTTTGTTCATGCGGGCCCCTTTGCGAATATCGCCATCGGGCAGAGCTCCATCATCGCGGATATGATGGGTACGAAACTGGGTGATTATCATGTCACCGAGAGCGGTTTCGGCGCGGACATCGGCTTTGAAAAATTCTGGAACCTCAAGTGTCGTATATCGGGTCTGGTTCCGGACGCCGTCGTTATCGTTGCCACGGTTCGCGCCCTGAAGATGCACGGCGGCGGGCCCGTTGTCAAGCCCGGCATACCTCTGAGCGAGGAATATGTTACAGAAAATCTCGAACTTCTCGAAAAAGGGTGCGAGAATCTCATAGCTCATATCGAAACCGTCAAAAGAAGCGGAGTTCAGCCGGTGGTCTGTATAAATCATTTCGAGACCGACACGGATACGGAAACCGAGCTTGTAAGAAAAACAGCCGAGCAATATGGTGCTCACTCCGCTGTCTCGAAGCATTGGCTCAAAGGCGGCGAAGGGGCCATCGAGCTGGCCGAGGCGGTGATCGATGCCTGTAACGCAAAGAATAATTTCCAGTTTCTTTACGAGCTGGATACGCCGCTTAGAAAACGTATCGAGTTAATCGCCAAAGAAGTGTACGGGGCGGACGGGGTAACCTATACGGAGAAGGCCCTGAAAAAAGTCAGGGCGCTGGAGGCCGACCCTGCGACCGGGACTTTGGGGACCTGCATGGTCAAAACGCACCTTAGCCTCTCGCATGACCCGGACCTGAAGGGCAGGCCTTCCGGTTGGGAGCTTCCTATCAGTGATATTCTGATATATAAAGGAGCGGGTTTTATCGTGCCGGTCGCCGGTGCAATCAAGCTGATGCCCGGTACCGCATCCAATCCGGCGTTCCGGCGAATCGATGTGGACGTTGATACAGGGAAGGTACAGGGACTGTTTTAATTCTGTTATCCTGAATTTGCTTTATCAGAAGCGGGAGTGTCATATATGACAGCACAAATTATAGACGGCAAACAAATCGCCGCCGATATGCGGGACGAGTTAAAGGAAGAAGTAGCCCGGTTGAAAAAACAGGGTATCGTTCCCGGCCTGGGAGTAATACTGGTCGGGGATGACCCGGCGTCACAGTCCTATGTCACCGCCAAGGAGCGTGCCTGCGAAAATATAGGTATTTACTCCGACAACATTAGTCTGCCCGCCGATACGAGCCAGAAAGAATTGATGGCGCTCGTCGAGAAAATGAACAATGACGTTAAAATCAACGGCGTACTTGTCCAGCTCCCCCTGCCCGGCGGGCTCGACGAATCCGAGGTGCTGCTTGCCATTGACCCGGCGAAAGATGTCGACGGCTTTCACCCGATAAACGTCGGCAAGATGATGATAGGCGAGAAATCGTTTCTGCCCTGCACCCCGCACGGAATCGTCCAGTTGCTGGTACGAAGTGGTGTCACTATCGAAGGAGCCGGGGTGGTCATCGTCGGGCGGAGCAACCTCGTCGGTAAACCTCTGGCGAATATGCTTATCCAGAAAAAACCGAATGCCAACGCCACGGTGACAATCTGCCATACCCGCACCAAAGACCTTGCCGCGCACACGAAGCGGGCCGATATAATCGTTGCCGCCGCCGGTCGGCCGAATACTGTCACAGCGGAAATGGTCAAAAAAGGAGCGGTTGTTATCGATGTCGGTGTGAACCGCGTCGAAGACGCCACAAAGAAAAAAGGTTATCGTTTGGTCGGCGATGTCGATTTCGAGGCGGTCAAAGAAAAAGCCTCGCTTATTACCCCTGTTCCCGGCGGAGTTGGCCCGATGACGATAACCATGCTGCTTTATAATACGGTCGAGTCCGCCAAAATCGCCGCCGGTCTTGAAATAGAGTAATATAGGCGACTGCGGATAATTTAGAATTTTACGTGCGGCTTTTTTTCAACTTATCACTTCGATTCAAATCCGTTGGATTACCAGTTCGGAGTTGTTATAAACAGCAGGGACAGAGGGTTTTTGCTGTTTGTAAATATAAAATGCAGATTTTATAGGGCCTCGATTGTGATCAACAGTAAAAGACTTGTAGTGCTCATTACCGGGAGCAATTAAATAAAAACGATTCTTTATTATAGATACACCCTCTTTATACGGAGGTTCTTGACGACCGGATAATTCGAGGTTATATTATCAGCCTCTGTATTTTGTTCCGACAGTGTGATGTAAATTAATTTTATTCCAGTCAATATTTGCACAGAGAAAAAATCGGAACATAAAATATTGAATCAAGGGAACTGTAGTAAATATTATTTTGTCATGGGTGAACGAACAGAGGCCCACAACAAAGTCGAAACATTTGAGAAAAGGAGTTTAACATGAGAAGAACAGTGTACATGCTGAGTGTTTTGCTGGTCGTAACCGCGATAGGAGTTTCCAGTGCAGCGGGCGCCGGCAGTACGGACAAAGAAAACGCCAAACTTCAGCAGAAAATCAGCCAGCTTGATAAAGAGTTGAGTGATCTGAAAAAATCCATCATGCAGCCCGACGCAACAACTTCATTGGTACCGAAACCGGTTTGGTCGAGCCTGGATATCCAGTTGTACGGCCGCCTGAAGTTAGATGCGGCTTATGACACTTCGCGAACCGATAATGGTGACTATGCCAAGTGGGTCGAATCGGAAAGCACCAACGATAAAGACAACCAGTTCAACATGACCGCAAACGAGACCCGGTTAGGGATGATAATTACCGGGCCGGACAACGGTGAGATGAAAGCAAGCGGTCGAGTCGAAGTTGACTTCTACGGCGGCGGGGACGAGAATAAGGCAAATCTGATGATGCGACATGCTTACCTCAAACTGGACTGGCCCCAGAAACGATTTAATGTTATCGCCGGTCAGACCTCGGACGTAATCAGTCCGCTGTTTCCTTCCACGCTGAACTATAGTGTCTGCTGGTGGACGGGAAATATCGGATATCGGCGTCCGCAGATTCGACTGACTAAAGAAATGAATATTAAGGAAAACGTCGATTTAAAACTCGAAGGCGCTCTGGCCAGAACGATAGGCAGGTCCGATGCAATCGCGGGGACCGACTCGGGCGAGGACGCCGGGATTCCCACCCTGCAGGGCAGAATCAGTGTAACGCTTCCGCTCTTGAGGAAAAAGCAGGCCACCGTAGGTCTGTCCGGGCACTGGGGCAAGGAGGAGTACGACCTTACATCTACCGGGCAAAATAAGGAATTCAATAGCTGGTCGCTGAATATGGATTTGGACCAGCCTGTCAGCGACAAAGTGGCGATTAAGGCCGAAATATTCACAGGCGAGAATCTTAACGCCTACTTAGGTGGAATAGGACAAGGTGTGATTGTCGATGTGAATCAGCCTAAATATTATAAGGAAATCGGCAGTTCCGGCGGATGGATTGCGGCGAGCCTCGGACCCTGGAAGAACAAGCGTTTCAACGTAGGAATCGCGTTGGATAACGTCGACAGCAGTGATATTAATACAGGCGATAGAACTTTAAACCGCTCTATATTCGGAAACGTGATTTACGCTCTTGACAAACAGACCGATATCGGCTTCGAGCTTTCACACTGGCGGACCGAATACAAAGGGCCGGGTGATGCCGATAGCATGCGTGCGCAATTAGCCCTGATTTATAAATTCTAAAAAGCGTCTTTTTTCGGTTGACATTCTCGGTTTACTCGGATAAAAATACGGGTCCAACATATTTAAGTCAGTAGGGGCTTGTTTCTGTTGCAGAACCTGTAAATTTATATATGGTTCTGAGAGTACACATATAATTCGTTGAAGGGCATAAATAGAACGAAAATGTGAATGAATTTATCGTTAACATATAAGGAGAACGTTATGGAACAAAAAAAGGGTATTGATTCTCTTATGACCGAAGAGCGTACTTTTCCACCGCCAAAAGCTATCCAGGCTAATGCACATATAAATAGTCCTGAGCAATATCAAAAGATGTGGGAAGAATCCGTCAACAATCCGGATAGCTTCTGGCTTGAGCAGGCAAAAAGCCTGCATTGGTTCAAGGAGCCGACCAAGTCCCTGGAATATACGTGGGATACAAAGAACCGAAAGATTGAGCATACATGGTTTGCCGACGGCAAGCTGAATATATCTTATAACTGCCTCGACCGTCATCTCGGTACACCGATCGCAAAGAAAGTCGCATTACTCTGGCAGGGCGAAGCGGAAGATGCCGTCAGGAAATATACCTATGAGCAATTATATAAGGAGGTATGCAAATTCGCCAACGTCCTGAAATCGAAGGGCATAAGCAAAGGTGACCGCGTCGCCATTTATATGCCTATGGTTCCCGAGCTTCCGATTGTTATGCTTGCTTGTGCCCGTATCGGTGCTATTCATTCGGTCATTTTCGGCGGGTTCAGCGCGGACGCCATTACGGACCGTGTAAATGACTCCGACTGCAAAATGCTTATTACCTCCAATGTCTCACTGCGTGCCGGTAAGCACATTAAACTCAAGGATATTTCCGATGCAGCGCTGGAAAAAACACCCACGATTGAAAGTGTAGTAGTTGTCAAAGTCAATAACGAGCCCTGTAATATGAAAGACGGCAGGGATGTGTGGTATCATGATGAAATGAAAAATGCAGATGATCAGTGCGATGCTGAGCCTATGAATGGAGATGATCCGCTGTTTATCCTCTATACATCCGGCTCAACAGGTAAGCCCAAGGGCGTGGTTCACACAACAGCCGGCTTTCTGGTTCATACTACTTTCACTCATAAAGTCATCTTTAACATTCATGATGATGATATTTACTGGTGCACGGCGGATATCGGCTGGGTTACCGGCCACAGCTATATCGTTTATGGTCCGCTGGCAAACGGTGCGACATCCGTAATGTTCGAAGGCGTACCCACCTACCCTGATGCAGGAAGGTTTTGGCATATCTGTGATAAGCTTGGTGTGACGGTTTTCTATACGGCACCCACAGCTATCAGGGCACTGATGCGTCTCGGCGAAGAATGGCCGGCCAAGTACAAGCTGGACTCGTTGCGTGTACTCGGTACGGTTGGTGAGCCTATAAATCCTGAAGCATGGATTTGGTATTATGAGAAAATCGGCCGTAATCGCTGTCCCATTGTCGATACCTGGTGGCAAACCGAAACCGGCGGTATCTTAATTACTCCTCTACCCGGTGCCCATACATTGAAGCCGGGCAGCGCATGCCGACCCTTCTTCGGTGTTGACCCGGTTGTGTTGCGGGACGATGGAACTCAATGCGACCCGAACGAAGGAGGCAAGCTCTGTATCCGCAAACCGTGGCCCGGAATGATGAGCACAATGTGGGGCGACCACGACAGGTTCATCGATACATATTTCACAATGTACGACAATATCTACTTCGCCGGTGACGGCTGCCGCGTTGACAACGACGGCGATTACTGGCTGATGGGCAGGATCGACGATGTCGTCAATGTCTCGGGCCACCGCATCGGAACCGCGGAAGTGGAAAGTGCCCTCGTAAGCCACGATAAAGTCGCCGAAGCTGCCGTGACACCCATACCTCACGAGATAAAAGGTCAGGGTTTATATGCCTTTGTAACTCTTGTCGGCGGCGTCGAGGAAAGCGAAGAGCTTAAGAAGGAGCTTATTATGCACGTGCGAAAGGAAATCGGCGCCATCGCAGCGCCTGAAGCCATCCAGTTCGCACCAGCATTGCCGAAGACCCGCTCCGGTAAAATAATGCGGCGAATTCTGCGTAAAATTGCCGAGAAAGATACAAGCAATCTGGGCGATATCACCACTCTTGCCGATCCACATGTGGTCGAAGAACTCGTCAAAGGTCGAGGCATTTAAAAACCTTGTTGAAAAAAATAGGGCCGGATGCGTATAAAAAAACATCCGGCCTGTTTTATTTGAAAGGAAACGTCATGTCCGAGCAAAAAGTAATGAATCGGTGGTTCGTGGTTGTAGGCGGGATTCTTATCCAGCTTTGTCTGGGCGCGATTTATGCCTGGAAGGCTTTTACAGGTAAGCTGGTCGCTGAGCCGTATGGTTTTACAAAGCTACAGTCACAAATGCCTTTCTTCCTGGGTCTGGCTACGTTCGCAGTGGTTATGGCCTTTATTGCCGGACGCTGGCAGAAGAAAGTCGGACCGCGGGTCGTTGCCCTGACTGGTGGTATCGTACTGGGATTGGGATACATAGTCGCCGGACTTGCAGGAACCAGTTTCTGGGGTATTCTGCTTGGAGTCGGTCTGCTTGGCGGCGCCGGCATAGGTCTTGGCTACGTATGCCCGATTGCGGCACTGGCGAAATGGTTTCCCGACAAGAAAGGTTTGATTATGGGTCTGGCGGTCGCCGGTTTTGGTTTCGGCGCGTTGATCTGGGTCAAATTGACACAGGGATTCGCATTCGGCCCCGTGGACCTGACGCCCGGATGGAGCGGTCTGTACGGAGCGGGGTGGACTGCGAACAACGTCTTCATCCTCTATGGAATCATCTTTGCCGTGCTCGTAGGTCTCGGTTCATTAGTTATGGTCAATCCGCCCGAAGGCTGGAAGCCTGCTGGATGGACGCCCCCGCCTCCCAGGGACGGAGTCGCTACCGGCGGTGTTGAATTGGCCGAAAAGCAGATGGCAAAGACATATCAGTTCTGGATTCTCTTTCTGACATTCACAGCCGGTGCAACAGCGGGACTGATGGTTATCGGTGTCATCGGCCTGTTCGGCAAAGATTCATTGACCGCTTCCGGTATTTCACTGGACAAGGCCGATGTAATAGCCGGGACGGCTATGGGGCTGTTTTTCGCCCTGATGAACGGTATCGGCCGAATCGCGTGGGGTTCGATCTCGGAAAAAACCGGACGAAAGAACGCTATCATTTTAATGAGTGCCGCTCAGGGTATCATGATGATCGCCTTCTACTTCATTGCAGGCAAAGAGTGGGGGCTGTACATCGGGGCGGCGGTTATCGGTTTCAACTTTGGCGGCAACTTCGCTCTTTTTCCCGCCGCGACTGCTGATTATTTCGGTAACAAGAACGTCGGCACGAATTATCCCTGGGTCTTCATGGCCTATGGCGTAGGCGGTACTGTCGGACCTCTCTTGGGTGGCTATATGGGCGATGCCCAGGCTTGGATTTGGGCGTTCATACCGGCGGGTATTGCCTGTCTGGTTGTTGCTGCTCTGGCTACGAGGCTCAAACCTGTCGAGGCTCCTGCCCTTGCGTAAATAACAATTTAACTTGATTGAAAAGGGCACTGATTTCTTCGGTGCCCTTTTTTTATGGATTCGATCATTAAAGTCCGTGTACCGGAAAGACATTTTCTTTGATGTATTTTATTGTGGCATCTATCGAAGGAAGTACCGCTTCTCGCTGTGAATTACTGACAGCAAGTCTTCTGTCGCGAAATCCGCCCTGCCATTCTGTACTTTCAAGCAGGACGCCGCCGACGGCAAGGTCCATATCCTCCCCGGTATCGGCGCCACAAAAAACACTCCATGCAAGCGCCCATGCTCTGACGGTGTTGCCTATATGATAGCCCCCGCCGCCGGTTGCAAGGATTGGTTTGTTATAACTTAAAAGGTGATTGACAATCTCGGCGTAAACATTGTTTGTCAAATGCAGGTTTGCCAGAGGATCGCCCGCCAGAGCGTCGGCTCCCAGTTCGAAAACGATAACGTTAGGATTATAAGCACGGATTAAAGGCGGAACGATTGCATTGAATGCCTTCATATACGCCTGGTCGTATGTACCGACCGGCAGAGGGACATTCACGCAGTAGCCTTCGCCCGGGCCCGTTCCGATCTCGTCCTCGAATCCGGTGCCGGGGAACAAAGTCTTCGGATTCTGGTGCAGTGATATCGTCATCACATCGCAGCGGTCGTAGAATGCATAGGCCACGCCGTCTCCGTGATGGACGTCCACATCGAGATATAAAACTCTTTTACCCTTCTCGGCAAGTATCAGACAGGCTAGGGCCACGTCGTTGATATAACAAAAGCCGGCGGCTTTCTCCGGGCCTGCATGATGATACCCGCCGGACGGATTGAAGGCTACATAGGCCTGGCCGGATAAAAGCATTTCCGCTCCGACAAGCGTGGCGCCGGTGGCAAGGACAGCATATTCGTACAATCCTTTGAAGAGAGGGCAATCCTGTGTGCCGATTCCCATGCTCAGGGCTTCGGTGTCCCAATGTCCTTTGGCGGCGGTCTTTAAAGCGTGCAGATACCGGGCGGTATGAAATTTCTTGAGCACGACCCTGTCGGCGGGCCTGGGCTCTATCATGCGCCTGCCGGGGCCGGAAAGCAGACCCATAGATTTGATAACCTCAAGGGTCCGTTTGGCGCGGATTGTATTAAACGGGTGCTCCGGCGGATATTGATATTTCTCAAGCTCGGCCGAATATATGAAAATGGCATCTCTGTTCACTAAAGATTACTCCTCTTCGGCAGTGAGCTCAGGCCGAACTGCTCTGAATTAATCTGTTGATTATGATACAACATACTTTTGTCTATTTCAGAAAGATAACAAAAGCCGTCGGTTTATAATACGATATTATACTGCCGGATTATAAATATCCCAGGAAATCCGCTGCAATGATAAACATCGAATGCGACCATGCCAGCGGGCGTATTGATGCCTTCTTTTTATCTTTGAAAATTTGTTCGGGAATATATTCGTCAATTTTTTCCAGAGGCCGGAGAAAGTATTTCCCGGCATTCTTTGTATCGCCGCGAAGGTGAAAATATATCGCAATCCAGAAACTGAGCAACGGCCATGTCCCTGCACCTGTTAATGTGACCTGTCCGTTCATAACCGCGCCGCAATATTTATCACCGGGGTATCTTAACAAACCTCCATCATCGATCGAATTTTTTTCTATTATCTTTTCAACCGTGTTCTGCATTTTTTTATCGAACGGGTCCAATACGCCAGACGGATATACCAGTCCTAATAATGATGCATCCGGCGGTTCTGCAAGAGAGCCCTTTCGGGTGGTCACCGGACCGGCGCCGAATGTTCTCGGAATCAGATTTGTCTCGGACGAATACATATCGGAAAAAACACTCGACATTTCTTTTTCTGTTTTTTGTAACTTCCGTCGCAGGGCATTATTTGGACCGCTTTTCTCAAGAAGGTCAATCGCAACTCTCAGGCCGGCTATGCACATGGCTAAAGAATACGTATGAAATCTTTTCTGCGTCGGCAACAGACATCTTTCCTCCCACAGATCGAAACAAGGCAAAACGAATTGTCCGTTCTTCCATGAATTACAGATGCCCGAAGCGGTTTTTTGTATCAGTTTTGTATATCCGGATATTTTTTTTATGCCGAAGTGTTTTATATGATGGCCTATTGCAATCAATAAAGAGCTGTTCTGGTCCGGCTGAAATTGTGTTCCGTGGTGTATTAGGTCCACATACCTGTCTCTGACTTTTCGGGGCACTTTCGGCTCCGCGGGAGGAACTAATGTGCCGTGGATTGTCCCATTTACGTTATAAGCGTTATAAAAAATGCCTGTTTCTTCGAATCTTTCGGCCCGGTGAAAGCACCAGTCAAAGAATCTTTCGGAGATGTCCCTTAATCCCAGCAGGTCGGCGGAGATACAGATATAAGAGGCGTCCCGAATCCAGACGTATCTATAATCCTGAACGGCTGACGGGTAGGTTGATTTGTCGGAGTTGGCGGCGATGATGGCTCCGTTTTCCAGCGAGCAATCTTTAATGACGTCTGCGCTGACTTGAATGAGCTTTTTGATATTCGCTTTTTTCATCTACTCAATAGTGTATTGGATTTAATGTAGATCCTGTCCCCTATACACTATTTTTAGGCTCACGTTTCTTTCGTTAAATCGTAATGGATGTTATAGACCTCGCCGTCGAATTCCGTATTGACCTTGTAACCGGAATTGTGAAAAATCGCCAGCATCGGCTTATTGTTCGGCAGGACCTTGGCGTAGAATCTTTTAACGCCGCGCAACTTGGCAATCTGTGTTATATAATCCAGAAGGAATGTCCCCATCCCTTTGCTTTGCCATTCATCCTGAACAAGAAAAGCAACTTCGGCGCTCTGGGTCTTCGGATCGAGGAAATACTGGGCAATTGCAACGATTTCCTCATCGGATACTCCAGGCACTGCGCCGACTATTGCCAGGTCCTTCCTGTAATCTATATTAACTAATTGCTGGACGTCACTATGAGGAAACACCATAGTTCCGGCCATATAGCGTGTCTGAACGGTTTTTTCACTCAGCGAATACAGCATTTCCGAAAGGGCCGGCTCGTCGGTCGGCTTAATCGGCCGGAAGAATATCTCCGTTCCGTCCCGCAGCGTATTGTAGTGTTCCAGTTCCTCCGGATAGTCAACCTGGTCCCAGGCTAATTCTATCTGGTCCTGGTAAATATACTTTTGTGCCTTGGCGGCCTGAATGAGTTCGTTCCTGAATTTCGGATGTGCAATGTTAATCAGAGCTAATACCCTCTCGCGGATGGTCTTGCCGTGCAGATAAGCTATGCCGTATTCGGTCACGACGTAATGCACGTCCCCGCGGGTGGTAACTACCCCCGCCCCTTCGGTCAAATGTGAAACAATCCTGCTGACCTGCCCGTCTTTGGCGGTCGAAGGCATCGCAATGATGGCCTTTCCGCTCCTGCTTCTGGCGGCCCCGCGAATAAAATCAACCTGACCGCCGATACCGCTGTAGAACCTGTATCCCAACGAATCGGCGCAGACCTGCCCGGTCAAATCAACTTCCAGCCCGACGTTGATTGCGACCATTTTTTCCTGCTGGCTGATAATATTTACATCATTGACGTATTCAGTCGGGTGAAATTCGAAGAAAGGATTATCATTAATATAATCGTAGAGCCGTCGTGAGCCCATGCAGAAGCTGGCGACAATTTTACCGCGGTCGAACGATTTTTTAGCGCATGTAATCGCCCCGCAATCGACCAGGTCGATTATCCAGTCGCTGAACATTTCGGTATGAATCCCGAGGTCTTTCTTACAAACGAGGTATTCGACAAGGGCCTGTGGAACGCTTCCGATTCCGCATTCTATCGTACTGCCGTCTTCGACAAGTCTTGCGACGTTCTGGCCGATCTGGCGCAGCAATTCGTCCAATTCCGGCACGGGAACCTCGATGATCTTCTCATCGTGCGGGACCAGGACGTCGATATTGTTGACGTGAAGAAAGCTTCCGCCGTAAGTTCGCGGCATAAGGCTGTTAACTTGAGCAATTACGTATTTGGCGTTAGCGGTGGCCGATTTGACTATATCTACGGAAACACCGAGACTGCAAAGCCCGTTGACATCGGGCGGCGATACGGTAATCAGGGCAACATCGATTGGAATCCGTCCGTTTTCGAATTCCATCGGTATCTCGGACAGGAAAATCGGTGTATAATCTCCTATCCCTCTTTCGAAGGCATCACGGACGTTATTGGCGATAAAGAAACTGTTCATCTTGAATTTGTCACGATATTTCTCGTCCACATAAGGAGCCGTCCCCATCGTCAGCAAATGAATGATATGAACGTCACGGGTACCGCCGGTATGCTCGACCAGGGCATTGACAAGATGCTGAGGCTGGCCGCAGCCGGTGCCTATGAAGACACTGTTGCCGGACTTGATTAATTTCATCGCAGCCGGAGAGGATTTTATCTTCTCTTTATATTTATCTTTCCAGTTGAATTTCTGCATATTATTGTTCCAAACTCATTCTTGCATCAACAGCGATTGGTGTTGTCCCCTCGGGCCCGACAACATACGGATTTATGTCCATTTCCTGAATCTGAGGAAATTCAGTGACTAATTGCGAAAGTCTTTGTAATCCCTCTGCTATTTTATCTATGTCCATGCCCTCCTGTCCACGTACTCCTTTGAGCATTTTATATGTTTTTGTGCTGACCAGCATTTGCTTTGCTTCATCGGCCGTCAGCGGTGCCAGATAAAAGGATACGTCTTTGAGGACTTCCACCATTATTCCGCCCATGCCGAACATCATCAACGGACCGAAATGCGGGTCGCGGTTCATCCCGAGGATAACTTCTTTGCCCCCCTTGCACATCTCCTGCACAAGAACGCCGAGAATATTTGCTTCGGGGCGTTTTTTTGGAACTCGGTACATCATCAAATCGAAGGCATCTTTGACTTCCTGCTCGCTGTTAAGGCCGACCCTGACTCCTCCGACATCCGACTTGTGTAATATGTCCGGCGACCAGATTTTCAATACGACGGGGAATCCCAACTGGTTGGCGATGTTTGCAGCCTGTTCGGCGGTTGTTGCGATCGAGCCTTTTGGTGTGACAAAGCCGTATGCTTCGAGTATTTCCTTCGATTCGGTCTCACCGACCTCGCGAATACCCTGCCGCAGATGTCTTTCGACGATATTTTCGACTTTGCGCCGGTTGACCGGAAACAATTTCACTACTCTTTTAGGCCTGGACCGCCACCGGACATAATCAGACATCACCTTGATCGTCGAGACGGCTCCGTCGGTGGCGTCATATTGAGGAACTTTTCCCTCTCGTAAAATTCTCACACCATCTTCCACCTTTTTTGCGCCGAGAAAACACGTAAGAATCGGTTTTTCCGGTTTTTCCCTGGATATTTTTACAATAGCTTCGGCGGTGGCCGCCGCTTCGGTCATTGCCTGTGGAGTCAGTAATATAAGGACGATATCAACATTCGGGTCGTCGAGAGCAGCGTTCAATGCAAAACTGTACCGTTCAGCGAGCGCGTCACCCAGAACGTCTATGGGATTATATAAATTAGCGGCCGGCGGAAGTACGGAGGCTAATTTATTGATAGTTCCATTATCCAGTTTCGCGAAAGTCAGTCCTCTTCGCTCGATGGAATCCGCTGCCATAATTCCCGGACCACCGGCGTTGGTGATAACGGCGACTCGCGGGCCTGCGGGCAGAGGCTGGCTTGCAAAGGCCTGGGCGTAGTCAAACTGCTGCTTGATGGAATCGCAGCGAATGATTCCGGCCCTCTCGAACGCGGATTCGTATGCCGTCTCGCTGCCGGCAAGACTTCCGGTATGGGAGGAAGCGGCTTTGGCGCCGGCCGAAGTGCCGCCGGATTTTATCAGAAGGATGGGTTTTATGTGGGAGATTTGCCCGGCCTGCCTGACAAATGCATCGCCGTCGGTGATATTTTCGAGATAACCTGCTATAACTTGTGTATCCTCGTCATCCGAGACGGCCTTTATTATATCCAGCTCGTCAACATCCGCTTTATTGCCGATACTGATAAGCTTGCTGAAACCAATACCGTTTGCATTGGCCATATCGAGAATAGCCGCCAGTAATGCTCCCGATTGAGAAAGATATGCTATGCCGCCTGCGGCCGGAAGGTCGCCGCCGAAGCTGGCGTTGAGCTTGTTTGCCGGCACGATTAATCCAAGGCAATTCGGACCGATGACTCTTATACCCCCTTGTTTGGCTATCTGAACGACCCGGTCTTCTAGGGCCTTGCCTTCTTTGCCGATCTCTTTGAAACCGGCGGTAATAATAACGACCGATTTGGTCCCTATTTTCACACACTCCTGCATTATGGCGGGAACGACCTTGGCCGGTATCACCAGGACTACGAGTTCCGGAACTTCCCCGATTGATGTCAGGTCGGGGTAGCATTTCAAACCTTCTATTTCTTCCGCCTTGCTGTTAACGGGGAATATCTTGCCTTGATAACCGGCGGCGAGCATGTTCGAGAGGATTTCGTAGCCGACCTTGCCTCTCTGGCGGGAGGCACCTACAATGGCTACTGATTGTGGATTGAAAAAACTACCAAAACTCATTAGTACAAATATCCTTTCTGAACCAAAAGAGGTTCTTAAAGGCAGGGCATTCTATTCTCTCGTAGAAGATATTGCAAGCTAATTCTCATGCGCAGTAAATATTCCGGCGTTATAAGTGAATCCGAATACTTCTTGTCCGGGCATACCGGGATGTTATAATGGGTCAGTCGGATAGTTTCTTTTTTGACTTTTGCAGGATTGAAAAAATGAAAACGAAGACAAAGCCTGTAAACAAATCGAAATCGGGGCAACTTGAACAGATTCCGGGTGTTGGCGGGAAAATCGCTCAGGCCCTGCGGGATATTGGGATTGGCCGTATCAGCGACCTCAAAGGCAGGAATCCCGAGAAACTTTATCGAAAATTTTGCGAGTATAAAACAAGCCCGGTTGACAGGTGCATGTTGTATGTATTGCGCTGTGCGGTTTATTACGCCTCTAACGCCGAACACGACCCGAAACTGCTTAAATGGTGGAACTGGAAAGATCGCAGATAGTTTCCGGTGGCATCTTTTGGTGCGCTGTTATTTTTGCAGTGATGGAATATCCGGCTCGATGTGAATGGTGATGTTAATCGGACGGGTTATCTGTTCGTCTAAATTCTTTTCCAGGTTTTCGGATATTTGATGAGCGGCGGCCACGTTCAACTCGGGATCGACGAGGATATGCAGGTCGAGAAAGACTTCCCTGCCGACCGTACGCGCCCTCAGTTTATGCCAGTGACGTATATCCGGGTCGGCATTGATTATTCGTTCTATATCTTCAATCGTCTCCGTATCGATAGCCGCTTCCGTCAGTTCCCGAAATGCATCTCCGATGATTTTCACGCCTACCCAGATGATTAAAATACCGACCGTAATCGCGGCGACCTGGTCTCCGTGACCGAAACCGAACTGCAGTAAAATGTAACCGATGACAACTGCCACGGAACTTAGAGCGTCACTGCGATGGTGCCAGGCGTTGGCGTAAAGTGACGGGCTGTGAGATTTAACTGCGGTTTTCCGCGTGACTTTGTAGAGCCATTCCTTGGAAATGATAGAAACCATTCCAACCGCCAGGACCGCCAGGTGAGGGGCAGTGACCTCGTCTTTGGCTATGGCGATGGTGGCATAGTAAATCATGGACCCGCCGACCACAATCAAAACCAAAGCTATAATAATACTGGTGAACGTTTCGGCCCGGCCGTGACCGTAAGGGTGACTGCGGTCGGGTTCTTTGGAACTGAGTCGTTCACCTAATAGCACAGCGATATCGGTCACCAAATCAGATGACGAATGTATCCCGTCGGCGACAAGCGCAAGTGAACCCGCAAGAAAACCGATGGCTATCTTAACGACCGACAGTGCAAAATTCACCACCATCCCCGTATATGTCACGGATTTGATTTGCCTGCCGATGATTTGGATTTTGTCGGTTTTCATTGTGATTTTAATCCAACACTTCGCTGCGTATTTTCGAGATCGCATCGACGTATTTTCCGGCGGCGTCCCGGTCTTTGGTCTCCACTATCACCCTCATCACCGGTTCGGTGTTGCTTGCTCTGATATGCAGCCAGCCGTCGTCAAAATCGAATCGGCAGCCGTCGGTCGAGTCAAGTTTTGCACTGGCGAAGATTTTTTTGGCCGAATCAAAAATGTGCCGGGCCTGGTCGCCTCCGGCGGTAAATTTGTCTTTGTTCATATAATAACCGCCGATCTGAGAAACTAATTGGCTTATAGTTTTACCTGTTTCTGCCATTAATTGCAGCACAAGAGCGATACCGACGAGACTGTCACGAACAGGCCCCACACGCAAATCAATCACGCCGCCGTTGCCCTCTCCGCCGATGATGCAGTCGTGCTCGAGCATGGCCGAAGCCACGTTTGCCTCGCCGACCGGGGTGCGAATGACACGGCTGTTTGTCTTAGCGGCGATATCATCAATCATTCTCGAAGTTGAAAGGTTCGTCGCCGCTTTGCCCGGCCTTTTGCTGAAAATGTATTTCGCCGCCAGCGCGAGGGAATATTCCTCGCCGATATAGGTCCCCTTCTCGTCCACAATCGCCAGCCTGTCGGCGTCGGGGTCCTGGGCAAAACCGACGTCGGCTCGGTTATCTTTTACGACCGGACAAAAATCTTTTAGGTTTTCAGCGGTTGGCTCTGCTCCGTGGGAAAATATCCCGGTCGGTTCGTCGTTGACGGCGGTAATTTCACAACCCAGTTCCGCTAAAAGCTTCTTCGTTACCGGCCCCCCTGCCCCGTTGACGCTGTCCAAAGCTATTTTGAACTTTTTGGCGGCAATCAGCTTTCTGTCAACAATCGCCAATACCTTCGTGATGTGCCTGCCGTGGGCCTGGTTGTCGGAAGTGATTTTGCCGCAATGGGTCGAATCGACGTGAACAAAATTCCTGTCTAAAAAATATTGTTTGATTTTTGCCGCCGTCTCGGGCGGCAGTGCGATGCCGTTGCCTAATAATAATTTTATGCCGTTATACCGGACTGGATTGTGCGAGGCGGTTATAACCACGCCGCCGGTGCAGCCAAGCTCTCTGAGACTGACGCCGACACAGGGTGTGGTGACAAGTCCCAAATCGACAACGTCAACCCCGACGCCGGCCAGGCCCGCTGTCACGGCGGACTTGAGCATCTGCCCGCTCGGCCGGGAGTCCGTGCCGATACAAACCGCCGGTCGCGAACCGGGATTGCTTTCTTTGAGGAAAGTACCGAACGCGCAGCCGTACTCGGTCGCAACCGTAGCGGTGAGGTTATCGCCGATGATACCTCGCATCCCGCTGACGGTAATAATTAACTGCTCGGCCATAGGAAAATTTGGGTCTATCGTATTGCTTATCGCGTCCAAAAATTTATGTTCATACATACAACAATCAGTATATACACGTTACGCGATAGGTAATATGGAAAATCAATCCAGCTTGCAGACGTAAATTTCATTCACGAAATCAAGCTTGCCAAGCTCTTCGACTGCTTCAGGATTGGGTTCCTTGTCGAGACTGACGGCGAGAATAGCTTTTTGCTCTGCCGCTTTTTGTCCGACGCCCATCGTGCAGATGTTGATTTTGTGCCTGCCGCAGATGGTACCGACCGAACCGATAACGCCGGGTTTGTCGTCGTTGTAAATTACCAGGACCGTTCCCTGCGGCGTCACTTCGATAATAAAGCCGTCGATTTCGATAATTCGCAGCAATGTCCCGCCGAAAACCGAGCCGGTTATCGTACGCGTTGTCTTATCCGTAACGACCTTGGCGCTGAAACTCGAAGCGACATCCTTGACCTCGGCGTTCTTCGTCTCGTCTATACTGATGCCGCGTTCTTTTGCCAGAGCCGGCGTATTGACCATATTCAACGGCATATCGAAATGCTTCTGAAGCAGGCCCATAGCAAAGTTGAGAGTGACATGCTCGACGGACTGCTCGGCGATGGAACCGCGATACTGGACCTCCACGCTCTTAATTTGCCCGGGTCCGATCGTGCTGGCAACAGAGCCGATTCGCCTTGCAAGCTCGGAATACCGGTTCACAATCGGCGGCAAAGCACCCGCAGTGGAAGGCGCATTAATTGCGTTTTTAACGGGCCCGCCCTTGATGGCATCGACGAGGATTTGCGCAGCTTCTACTGCCACTTCGATCTGAGCCTCCTCGGTGCTGGCGCCTAAGTGTGGAGTGACAACGCAGTTCTCGGACTCGGTGAAACGCTTGTTTTCCGGAGGCTCTTTGGGATAGACATCCAGAGCGGCGCCGGCGATGCGTTTTTTGGCCAGAGCGTCATAAAGCGCATCTTCATTGATAATTCCACCGCGGGCGCAGTTGACCAATCTAACGGTCGGCTTCATCATTTCAATCTGCTCGGCACCAATCAGGTTCAGCGTCTGCTCATTTTTCGGCACGTGGACACTTATAAAATCGGCCTCTTTATAAATCCGCTCGATGTTATCACAGAGCTCGATACCGAGTTTTTCAGCATCGGTCGGTGCGGCGAACGGGTCGTAGCCTAAGATTTTCATATTGAAACCTAACGCCATTTTAGCAACCGCTATGCCGATCCTGCCCAAACCGATTAGGCCGAGAACCTTGTTGTTCAACTGGTTGCCCATATATTTTTTCCTGTCCCATGCGCCGCTTTTCAAGCTATCACAGGCGGGGACGACATTCCGGCTCATCGATAGTATCAGGGCCATCGTATGTTCGGCGGCGCTGAGCGTGTTTCCGCCCGGCGTGTTCATAACCAGGATACCTTTTCGTGTGGCTTCGGGTATATCAATATTATCCACACCGACGCCGGCCCGGGCGATTCCTTTGAGTTTGCCGGGATTGGCCAGGACCTTCGCAGTAACTTTCGTCCCGCTTCGGATAATCAGGCCGTCATGTTCGCCGATAATCCGGGCAAGCTCGTCTTCGCTGATACCGGTTTTAACTACTGCTTCGACTCCGTCCGCTGAATTCAATAAATCGATACCTTCCTGTGCAAGTTTGTCCGTAATAAGAACTTTTATCATTGTTTGACTCCAAAAAACTTTTTTATGAATAACTTATGCTCCGGCGGTTTTTATTACACACCGGGCACGACTACCTTAAATTCACGTGGCACGGCCATCCCCTCGACAAGCTCGGGGCAGGCTCTGGCCGTGTTTTCATGGGCTGGCAGCCCATGACACACCGTATTGTCAGCATTTTACAGGTACTTTCCTACAATATCAAGAATTGATAAAAAATGAATTCTCTCGCCCCCTTTTGTGGTTTTTCCATTATTCGCCGGCAAGGAGTCTCTCCGCTTCGCTCAAGAAGGGTTGCGCTGGTTTGTCCTTGCACAAATCTCTCAGCTTTTCGAGAGAAGCTTTCGCTTCCTCTTGCTGGCCGAGTTGATGGAGCGACATCGCAGTAAACGCCGCCGCAGCGCGGTCTATATAGCCCATACTTGTCTTCCCACAGCGTCTGAGTGTCTCAAGGGCGTCCTCATACGCTCCAACACGATATTGGGCCACGCCCAGTAAAGCTTGAGCGATCGGTTCATTTGGTGTCAACTCTTTTGCCTTTTCAATTTTCTCTATTGCGACTCGGTATTCATCAATGTCACGATCAGGCAAGATAAGCACCTGAGAACTTATAAATAGTAGCTCCCTTGCGTCCTCCTGCAGGCGGGTATAGGCAATCTGTAGGGCTACCTTGCGGACGGACTCATCAAGAGTCTCGTCAGCCTTGAGCTTGTCTATCACTTTGTAGGAGCTATGTTCCTCAAATAGCTCATCCACAAGCGTGCTGGCGGTTGCGCGAATCCGCTGTGGCCCAGCAGGCGCAGCAGATTTCCATAGCGTGACCGTATTGCCAGTGCCTCTGCTGATTTGACTGGTAGTGGCAATGGTATTGCCGTCTGGACTGAAAGAAAGATCCCCGACCATACCGCCTATTCTAAGCATCGTTATTTCGAGGCCGGTTTCCGCGTCCCAGATCCTGACAGTCTCGTCTTTCGAGCCTGAGATGATGCGCTTGCCATCAGGACTGAATGCGACATTCATAACCTCTCCATGTCCTTGCAGGGTCAGTAACTCGCTACCAGTTACCACATCCCAAATCCGAATCGTGCCGTCTGAGCTTGCCGATGCGAAGCGCTTTCCATCCGGACTGAAAGCTACATCGCTCACCAGGTAGGAATGCCCCCGCATGGTCATCACTTCGGTACCAGTTCCAGCATTCCAGATCTTAACCGTGTAATCATAACTGCCTGAGACAATGTGCTGCCCGTCTGGACTGAACGCGACCGAAGAGACTGGACTCATGGAAGGATACTCGGGACAATCGCCGTGCCCGCGTAGCGTCATAATCTCAGCTCCCGTAACGGGGTTCCATACTCTGACCGTCTTGTCATCGCCTCCAGATACAATCCTCGTGCCGTCCGGGCTATAAGACATTGACCAGATTGTGTCATCGTGGCCAGAGAGTGTCCTCAGCTTCTTGCCGCTTGAGGCATCCCAGATATTGATGTCATTGCCATCGGCAGAAATGATGCGCTTGGCGTCCGGACTGAATGAAACACATCCTCCAGCCTCATCGATACCCATCACTTCATTGCCAGTGACTGTATCCCATATCTCGATTTTTTTGCCACCGGTAACGATATACTTGCCATCCGGACTGAATCCCATCTTGCCACTGTGACGTCCCTCCAATGTCAGAGGAGCCGTATGGTCAACTCCGGGCTCCCACAATCTTAATTAACCCGTCAAAACTGCCTGAGACGACACACTTGCCATCCGGGCTGAAGGCCACACCGGCGATCCGATCAAGGTGTCCTAAGAGCGTGGTCAATTCAGTGCCGTTGGCAGCATCCCATACCTTAATTATCCCACTCGCGTCGCCCGTGATGATTCGTGCCCCGTCTGGGCTAAATGCCACTGATCCAATCATTCCATCATGCCCATGCAACGTGGTCAGTTCAGCACCGTTTGCCATATCCCACACTTTAGCCGTTTTATCTGCACTGACGGAGACGATACGCTTTCCATCTGGGCTTATGGCAATATCGCCGATTCCGGACTCGTGCCCTTTGAGCACTATCAGTTGCTGCCCTGTGCTTACATCCCACACCCTGATCGTTTTGTCTTCACTACCTGAAACGATGCACTTGCCGTCCGGGCTGAAGGCAAAGCAATAGAGCCAGTCTTCATGGCCGCTGAGGATCATCAGTTCAGTACCGCTGTTTGCATCCCATACTTTGATTGCATTGTCCTGACTACCCGAAACAATCTTCCTGCTGTCAGGGCTGAATGCAATCGGCCCTCGATTAGGGTTGAACAGACCGTCGTCTCCCGCCAGCGTCATTAGTTCTACGCCAGATTGAGCATCCCATACCTTTATCGTCTCATCTGTGCTAACTGAGGCGATGCGCTTGCCATCGGGACTGAATGTTGCTGACATGACGGTCTCTTTATGCCCGCTCAGGGTCATCAGCTCCGTACCGTCGCTGGCATTCCACACCCTAATTGTCCCGTCTCTACCGGCAGAGATAAATCGTTTGCCATCAGGAGCAAACGTTAGGTCATAAACCTTCTCTTTGTCCCCAGAAAGCGTCATCACGGCCTGGTCTGACATATAGTTGAGACGATCCCATTCCCAGCCACGAAGATCAACTGGGCACGAGT
>Ga0315552_1000425_pt1 | contig 26167 bp, 20 predicted proteins | sample SalMarSW160170MG_2_FD_203102 | JGI IMG/M metagenome (GOLD analysis project Ga0315552, IMG submission 203102) | Salt marsh sediment microbial communities from the Plum Island Ecosystem LTER, Massachusetts, United States - Salt Marsh Sediment SW1601-70 ...
AGGTTACGTCAAATCGGCCGGAACTCCTGCTAATATCCCCGAAGATGACTCCATCTCCGTCATACCAGTTGACGCAAGACCAAGCGCCGGGAAACTCACCGTCAAAAGCGACGTCATTGAATCATTCACGCTGCACATCATCGCCGTCGGCCTGGCTATAGGTATCGGCTATGGCATAAAGGCACTGCTCCTAATCATCCAAAGCAACGTTGCCGTACTGGCCAAACATAAATTACTCAGCGGCTTTCCGCTTTTTCCCCTGTGCATGCTCGGCGGACTTATCATCCAGCTCTTGGAAGAACGCTTCGACAAGGCCCGGCTGCTCGATTTAGGTCTTATCCGCAGGATACAGAACACCTCGCTGGACTTTCTGGTAGTGTCGGCAATCGCTACTATCCGGCTGGATGTTGTCGTCGCCGGGTTGGTGCCGCTGCTTATCCTCGTTATTGTGGGAATCGGCTGGAACGTCTTCTGCGTAATGGTTTTGGCAAAAAGAATGCTGCCTGACAACTGGTTTGGCCGGGCGATTGCGGAATTGGGCCAATCGATGGGCGTTACCGCAACGGGACTGCTGCTGTTGCGGGTGGTCGACCCCGATTACGAATCCCCCGCTGCCGACGCATTCGCCTGCAAGCAGCTCGTCCACGAGCCGATTATGGGCGGCGGACTCTGGACCGGAATAGCGATACCACTGATTGCCGTCGCCGGCCCGGCCAAGGTGCTGGCAATCGCCTCGGCTGCGGTTGTATTCTGGCTGGTCGCCGGCTATCTGATGCGACGACGAACTTCTCGGAATTGATATTTTAATGCCGAACCGCCTTTGGAACTCTGCCTCGCTTGCAAATAATCGATAATCAATATAAAATAATCAATCGAGTTGGTGAGAGTAGCTCAGTTGGATAGAGCACCGGGTTGTGGTCCCGGGGGTCGCGGGTTCGAATCCCGTCTCTCACCCTTCGTAGCGCAGCGGAGACCCCGGAATGTTTACCCGCCGTAGTTATGTTTGACGAAGGCGGGTCTTTATCCGGGGTCCAGTATTTTCGTAGCAACCTGTCCTCCGAAGCCCCTCAGGGGCGAAGGAGGAAGCGTAGAGCCCGACGTCGTTTCGGAATCCTGTCTCTCACCCTTTTCCTTACAGCAGATAGCGTATCGCGCCGCCATAAAACACGCTGGGCCGAGCAGGTTTGTCAACCTGCCCGGCCCTGTGACTTTCACTTTTTCTATGAGGGAAGCACAATCGCTTTGCACGATTACGCCTGATATGCGTGCTGGGTTTGCTGAAAACCAGCCCACCCAGCGAAGAAAGGGAGAGAGAACGCGCTTCAACCTCCATTACTGAATATCTCTATCACAAACCGGAGGTCTGTGCTTGTTTGCCGCTGGGTTCGCGAAGAGAATCCAAACCCAGCGAAGAAGGAGAGAGAGTAGACTTAAATTTAATTCAGGGATGCTTATTCATATCGCGGGCGAAGCCGCGGTTGCAATCGAGCTGGGTTTGTGAAGAGAGTCCAAACCCAGCAGAAGAAGGAGAGAGAATGAGTAGTTTTTCTCTACCTTATCGCCCCCGTTGTTTTGTCCCTAAGGGACAGCAGGGGCGTTTGGTATCGGGCTGGGTTTGTGAAGAGAGGCCAAACCCAGCGAAGAGGAGAGAGAAAATGTGTAGATACTCATCTATCTTAAACACGGCAAGAGCCGTGGTGATAGTCCGCCGGGCCTGCAAACCTCACTTTAGATTTTTTTTCAGTCTACGGTTACAGAGCCCAGCTTGGGGGGAGAAAACTCCTCGTGAGCATATTTTAATCACGGCTGATTGGCCGTGGCTGCTCTCGGCACAACGCGACAGCGAGGTCAGAGAATCGACACAAGCCGCCGGAGTTTATCTCTCTCTCATCAATTCTTCAATGGTCTCAGCAGGACTGATTGCCTTAATTGCGACGGCGCCTTTTAGGCCGAGGATGTTCGTAACGGTCTGCCTGAACATATCATCCGTTGCGTCCTCAGCAAGGACAGCCGATACGCCGAGGGACCGGGCAGCGATTTCCTGAGTAGTGCTGCCTGCCCTGATGAAGGCAATTGTGGGGATACCGGGTTTTGCGGCCTTTAGGGATTTTAAGAACCTCCCATCAGGCATATCATCCAGGTCCCACCTGCTGATAACACTGTTCACCTTTTCATTTTTCAAAGAACGAGCAGCCTCTAAACCGGACTGCATTGTTATTAACCGAATCGGCAGTTCTTTCAAAACCTCACTTCTGCCATTTAATCCAACCGTTAAAACTGTTGCTTGTACCAGAACAATCATTTACTTTCTCAAACTTAGCCGCATAACTTTATATGCGGGCGTTTTTATCCTTTTCTTATCTGCATATACTTAGAGCGAAGGGCGTGCCAGTCCTTCGACAAGCTCAGGATTAAAGAAATAAAAATTTTAAGTCGTTGATATACAGGGAGTTAGAGAGGTGCAATTTTTTCGGGGAGGTTGAGGCGAACGCAAGGTGTATGCGACCAATCTGGTTGTTAAAGTGCGGGAATTAACAAGCTAAGTTCTTTGAAGCGGAGAGGTTGGCCGAGAGGCGACCAGTTTGGTTGGCGGTGACCAGAATGGAACATTTTTAACCACAGATTCCACAGATTTTCACAGACTGCTAACCACGAAAACTCAAAGGCACGAAGATTTAACCGCCGAGAACGCAGAGTTAGTCAGCCGGTGAGGCGTTCTTGAATAAGCCCTTTCTTGATGCGAGCATCCGCCAAGGTCTTATTCTCGTCCGCCGGGCGAATCAATCGCCCTCGCTGTTATCAACGAACCGGCTGATACCTTATCATCAACTTAATATAACTTTTGCTTCGTCCGCAGATGCATTGAAGAAGCATTTTTTTGAAGCCGAGCAAGTGAGATTAGACACGGATTTACAACCGCGGAGAACGCAGAGACCGCAGAGAATTTTTTAACCACAGATACCTATGGCACAAGTTTACACAGATTACACGGATTTTTTGTTTTGCCACCAAGCCACGAAGACCCAAAGGCACGAAGAAACACGAAGGTTTAGGCCAGTTTGCTATTCAGTAGGTGGTATTGCCACCTAGCGCAAAACAACACGAAGAATTTTAGCCACAGAGGGCATAGAGCACACAGAGTAATTTGCTCGGCTACGGCGTTCTCAGCTAAGGGCATTCTCGATGCAAGCATCTGCGATACCCTTTTGCTTCGTCCGCAGATGCATTGAAGAAGCATCTTTTTGAAGCCGAGCAAGTGAGGTTGGAAAGGATTTTACGATGTTTTTTTAGCATAGAGATAGAGATTCAGCCGAAAGGCGGGCTGTGGAATTGCGGAGAGAATTGGTTGTTTTGTTGAACGATGTCAAACGAGCAAGGCGGCTAAAAGACACAATGACAATAAGAAACGCCGCTTTCGTGTTTAGCAAAAATAGGGCCTGTCCCCATTTACAATTTACACCCCATTTACACCATTTACACATTTACACATTTACACATTTACACATTTACACATTTACACCATTTACAGATGATGTGTGCGATGTGAACGAGCAAGGTGGCTAAAAGCAAAGTTTTTATGCCTTTTATATGTCTTCTTCTTTTTTCAGTTATCCTGCCAAAAACTATACTGTCCCCAGATTTCCCATAGGGCTATTTAAGCTTCTTGAAAGATATATTCTGTGAGCCATCAAGTTCACATCGGAATGCAGATACATGATTTAAATCGCCAACCAATAAGCTGAGTAAATTAGCCTGAGTTTTTAAATCCATTTTATGACCGAAATAAACAGCTGAAAAATCATTCGGGTCTACGCCGGAATATGATACCGTTCCTGTTTCGTGGGGCATGCGCATATCTACGATACGCCATTCATTCTGCTCAAACCACTTGTGCTCATTGTCGTTAGCTTTTCTTAATGTACATTTTTCAAATATGCGTTCTACCCCTTTTTCTATACCTTCAAGAATGAGTGCACCAGCCCAATCCTCCACAGTTAGGAACAGATCTTTTTCGGGAAAATATTCCACAGGTTTAGCAATACGCCAAGGGAAATCTGATTCGTTTCTGCAAGGTAGCTCTATTACTACCCCCTTGTGATTCTCTGCATATTTATCCCATAAATGATGATTGTCTTTCTCTATGCCAAGGCATAGGATTCGGAATTCATCTCTAATTTCTTTCCAGCACTTGTTCAACTCAGCAATGCTATTTGAGATGTTTACTGGGTCTTTTTTTAGTTCTGATATGGCCAAAGCTTTATCATTACCGAATAATGATAACGTAAAAACTAAAAGCTTAAACTTTTCGTCAGCACCATTCATAATATGATTGGGAGAAATATTTGCTGCCAAGTCTATCATTGCATCTCGAATTTTCCTTTGTTTCTCGTTGTCCATTTTTTCATCGATTACTTTAGCCACATCAAGTGCATCATCAAACTCGCTTGGGTGACTCCAGCGTAAAGACCTACTTTTAAGTACTTTCTCAGCAACTGAAGCAGTCATATACTTAAAAAAACTTTTTGGGTGATCCCGTTTAATATCCATTTTTACTGTTGGTCATTTCATTCACATAACAGTAGAGTTCTTGTTTCGTACGATAATTTGCTCCTCTCACACTACCGCCATCACCGTATTAGATACGTCCCATTGGGCCGGTATTTTTTCTGGTCAAAGGTGCCCGCCTAAAGGCGAGGTCTCGCCACGCTGATGCGTGGCGGACGTTCGGCCTCTTGCTATTATTATCCTCCCAATTGTCGCCAAAGGCAAATAAAATCAGCGCTCAGCGGACAGCGACAAGTGGTGCTAATGAGCAGGCCGCGGATTAGTATTTGGCTTTTTTTCCCATTTCCCGGTCAATGCCAGCGAGCCAAGAATGCCCACGGCGATACCAATTAACATCGTAAGCGCCAGCAGCGCCGCACGGGGCATTGTCACTGTAACGAAGAGAAACTTCGTATCTACAGATTCGGTGTTCTGCAGGACCAGGATGATGGCGAGAACCGCCAACACAAAAGCTGCTATGAGTTTCGCTTTTACCATTTTTTGACCTTCCTTTGTTCTTCAGAGCTTACAAACCCGCCATCACCGTATTAGATTCCGTCTGCCTAAAAGGCAGTCTCATATCTCGTTACTTTAATCTCTTTGTCAGCCCTTATACCGAGCATTATTACAGTACCACCATCACCGTATTAAACTCCGGCCCTTCGGGCCGGTTATTTTTCTTGTCGAAGGTGCGTAATAAGCCTGTGTTGGGGGTATTATCCTCTTGATTGTCGGGAAAGGCAACCAAGAAATGGAATGCTATACTTCTCTTGCCCCTGTTTATTTATCCCTAAGGTTTGCCTCTATGAAATTTGGGATATAAAAGAAAGTAACAAAGCGAAAGTGTTACGACAAAACAAACGATACCCGAAAGCACAGCTATTTCAAGACTGCGAGCCAGGATTATTTTAAATGCCAAAACAATCCCAATCGCACTTCCTAAAGCAACAAGGCCGCTGAATAATATTCTTTCTTTCATTGTTAATCCTCCAATGCAGATATTTTAGTGCAAAAAGGATTAAGCGTCAAGCCCCGCTCTGCAAAATTTGATTCCGTGATGAACACGGAATGACCCTTCTTAGCTTCCTCTTTCGCCCCTGAGGGCTTCCGTCTCCGCTTACGCTTCTCTGAGACAGGTCCGTCTTATAATCGCTTCGCTTGCTAAAGACTGGTAAAATATGATATAATGACTCAAGCTGATTATTGATGGATAAACGGGAAATGGCAGATTGAGAAGGTGTGAAAAGTATAGAGCCCCGACAGCATATCCTCACGAAGCAGCAATCGAGAACCTTCGCTTCGCTACAGAAGTAAAAACGCGGGACATCAGCATTCTAATGGTTGAAAACAGACGGAGATAAAAATGAGAATATTGAAGAAAACAAGTTCAGCAGGTTTTGTTCTTTTAATACTGAGTATTTGCTGTGTCTGCCATACGGCATCGGCGGCAGAGGCCTGGGTAGGCACCTGGGCGACCGGCCAGCAGTTGACGGAACCGGGAAACAATCCGGCTTCTCCGGGATTAGCCAATAATACACTGCGCCAGGTCGTGCACGCAACTTTGGGAGGGAGCAGAATACGGGTGCAGTTTTCCAATAAATATACAACATCCGGCGGCCCGATAACTATTAATTCCGCCCATATAGCGTTATCAGCCAACAGCAGCCCGGTAAACGGGGCAATAATTACGTCAACCGACACGGCACTGACGTTTAACGGCGGGTCGTCATCAGTAACCATCGCCGCGGGAGCGGAACAATATTCGGACGCCGTAGATTTCAATTTTCCGCCATTGAGCGACTTGACGGTGAGTATTTATTTCGGGTCGGCGTCGTCATCGAATGTTACGGGGCATCCGGGTTCGAGGACCACATACTATCTACAAACCGGCAATACAGTGTCAGCGGCCAATATGTCGTCGGCAGCTAAAGCAGCCCACTGGTATATTTTGAGCAGGATAGATGTGCTGCTCGATAATTCATACGGATGCGCGGTAATCTTAGGCGATTCGATAACCGACGGCAGGGGCTGCACTGACAATTACAACAACCGGTGGCCTGATTATTTTTCAAGCCGGCTACATGCAGACCCGAGCACCGCGATGGTCGGCGTAATAAATGAGGGAATCGGCGGCAACACCATTATATCCGGCGGGCTTGGGCCGACAGCGCTGGCGCGTTTTGACCATGATGTGCTCGGAGAGCCCGGGGTGCGCTGGGTGATAATTTTTGAGGGGGTTAATGATATCGGCGGCGGCAGATCAGCCAGCAGTATAATTTCCGCATATCAGACATTCATAACCAAGGCCCACAACGCAGACCTGCTGATATACGGGGCGACAATAACACCTTTTAAAGGAAATGGTTATTACTCAACTGAACATGAGGATGTGCGCGATACAGTTAACAACTGGATAAGGACCAGCGGCCAGTTCGACGCAGTTATTGACCTGGATGCCGCAATGCGAGACACGGCGGACGAGGACCGACTGAACCCGGCCTATCAATTCGAATGGCTGCACTTTAATCCGACAGGTAATCAGGCAGCGGCCAATTCCATTGACCTTACTTTATTCGAGCAAAAAAAAACAGCCGACCTTGACGAAGACGATGCTGTGGACTTTGTTGACTTTGCGGTTTTAGGCGGTCAATGGCGACAAGCGCCTGGTATCCCTTCCGCTGATATTTCACCGATAGGGGGAGACAGCACTGTTGACTTAAAAGATTTCAATATAATGGCTCAAGAGTGGCTGTGGTAAAAAATTAAGACCCAAGACTCAAGACGGAGGACGGAAAAACAAGTGTTAAGTTTTGAGTGCCTGCCCGCCAAAGGCGGGTAAAGTTTTGAGCTGATTTCGATTGATTCACCCGCCAGAGGCGGGTAAACCCGGGGATATAAAAAACATCCAATGTCCAACACCGAATACTGAATGCAGAATTTATTATTCGGTAGCGGTTTACTTTGAAGCGGCACTTCGACAAGTTCAGGATTAGCGGGTGATTATTTGCTGTCTGATTTAGTTTGCTGTGGGAGGGAGATGTTGAGTTTTTCGAGCATACGATTTAGCTTTCGGCGTTCGATACCGAGGATACGAGCGGCGGCGATTTTTCGGCCTCGAGTATATTCGAGCGTGCGCGTAATGACCCTTCGCTTGACCTCGTCGAGAGTGGGGAGCTTGTCTTTTGGATAATCGGGAGAATCGGCGATAATGATTTCAAAGGGCATAACGGCCGGCTCGATTTCGCGGCCTGGAGTGAGGACGTAAGCGCGCTCAACGGCGTTTGCAAGCTCTCGGACGTTTCCGGGCCAGGCATAGTGAAGCATCAATTCCTTAACCGATTCGCCGAGGACTTTTTGCGGCTCATTATAGAAGGTTGACTGGTTCCGCAGGAAATACTCGGCCAAGGGCAGGATGTCTTCCTTGCGGTGACGCAGCGGCGGCGCTTCGATGCTAACGACGTCGAGGCGGTAATACAGGTCGGAGCGGAAAGTATTCTTCCTGACCATTTCCTGGAGGTCCCTGCAGGTTGCGCATAATACCCGAACATCGACAGGATATGATTTTATCGAGCCGAGGGGCGTGACACGCCTTTCCTGCAGGACGCGAAGCAGCTTGGCCTGGAGTTCGAGGGGGATTTCGCTTATTTCGTCGAGGAACAGAGTTCCGCCGTCTGCGGCCCTGAAAAAGCCGAGCGTGCTGTCGACTGCGGTAGTAAATGCGCCTCGCATGTGGCCGAACAACTGGCTTTCGAAGAGTTGGCCGGTAAGAGTAGTGCAGTCAACGGGCACAAAGACGCGGTCGCTGCGATTGCTTGCTGCGTGGACCTGTCTTGCTATCATTTCTTTTCCGACGCCCGTTTCACCGGTTATGATTACGGGGCAGGCCCTCGAAGCAACCGCTCTAATGACCTCGAGCATTGAGTTAAATGCGGGTGAGTTACCGATGAACTCGGTATGAGTCCGGGTATATAACGGATTTGAGCGCAGCCCTTCAACGCCGCGTCCGGCGCTTGTATCCATAAAGCGCAGCTCTCTCGCCCCGGAAGGCTCTTTCCGCGAATGTTCTTTCATCACCTTCGCCAAAGCTCCCGACTGCAGTTAAACGTACACCTGCACAGTTGCATATCTGTGTTCGTGGTGAGAAAGCCCTTAGGCGCAGCCCAAGATACTCTCTCCCAATCTTCTTAGTTAATGATTTTACTACACGAATCAGGGGAAATCAAGCAAATTATAGGACGTTATCCTATTTTTTATATTTCAGGTCCTGGCGAGTTGTTCTAACCACTTCGTTTTCAGAGACTTAGAAAGCAGCCATAAAAAAAGGCCTATTTTTTCAAATTCGGCATATTGGCGGAAAACAGCCCTTCGGGAGACGGTAGATTCTGTGGACGGGGCCGCTCAGAACAGGGATTTTTAAGCGGCTATCCGCCTAAAATTGGGGAACAGAAAACACCGTTTTTGTCACCAGCCGGTCGAGACTGTACAGGTATTCTTAGCGTGTTTTTAGTATGACAAAATCGGGAAAGTCAGTGCGGTTTTTGCGATTAAAAAATCCTGTGCGTAGTCGTTCTGAACGGCATCGCATCCCGTTGTTTTCGGCGGATTTTGTAATGAGTCCGGCGATTGTGTCGCGGCCGAGCCGAACGCTGAGTATGGGTTCGAGCGGTAAGCTTGTTGACCTGCCGGGGGTTTGGCTGCATAATGGCCCGTTCGATTATGAATGGCGGAATCAAAGACCATCGGCAGAAAATGCAGTGACAGAGTAATCAAAAGGAAAGGCCGGAAGCTACGTGCAGAAATCGAAGAAAGCGGCTGGCAGGACAAGGGACCGTGCAGCGGAGGTAGCAAACGTTTTTGAATGGCTGATAACGGCGTTTGTGCTGGCGCTTGTTTTTCGCGCGTTTGTGATGGAGGCGTTTCGGATACCGACGGGCAGTATGGCTGATACGCTTATGGGGGCGCATTACAGACTGCGATGCACGCAGTGCGGGTACAAATACCGTTACGGACAGACCAATGCCGGCCCCCGCGGTCGGCCGATACCGAGACGATACGTCGGTCGGGATTATTCGCGATGTCCGAGCTGCGGCTATTCTCAGTCGGCCCGCGATACGGCGTCGGTATCGAACGGCGACCGCATACTGGTTTTGAAATGCATCTATCAGTTTTTCGAGCCGAGACAGTGGGACGTGATAGTATTCAAGAACCCTCTTAATCCGTCGGAGAATTATATAAAGCGGCTAGTGGGCAGGCCGGAAGAACATGTGGAGATAATTGACGGTGATGTGTATATCGACGGCCAAATCAGCAGAAAGCCGGCGAAGGTTCAGGAAGAGTTATGGATGCCTGTTTACGACAATGACTACCAGCCGGCCAGGCCCGAGGAGCCGTCGTTCAACGGGCATACGTGGGAGGAGCCGTTCAAAAACGAGGGGGACTCAAAGTGGATGAACGACGAGGAGAATCCGGTGGTTTTCAAGCTGGCCAGCTCGCCCAACGAAGTGCAGACGCTGGTTTACGATACGTCGTTGGGCAATGACTTCAGGAGCACCTATGCTTACGACGAAACGACCGATTACAGGTATATGCCGTTTTGCAGCGACCTGATGGTACAGTTCTGGGCCAATTCGAGTATTCAAACGGGTCTGGCAGGTGTGTCGCTAAGCAAGTACGGGATACAATACACGGGGCGGGTCGACTTTAACGGGGAGATGTCAATAGCACAGGTTGCGGACGGCAACGAAGAGGTGCTGGCGACGAGAACGATTGCCCCGGCTGCAATCGGGAAACCCGCGATTCTGAGATTTGCCAACGTTGACCACAAGCTTGTGCTGGAATTCGCAGATGAGAAGCTCAGTTGCGACATGGGCCGGGAACCGAATGATATGGGGCCCAGAAGGACGGAGGTTGAGCCGAAGGCCAGGATTATCGGCGCAGGCAGAATTGAGGTATCGCATATCGCCTTGTTCAGGGACATCCACTATACCGCGAGGAATCCCAACACCAGCGAGGCGGGCAGGGCCACGGAGGGACATTCGCTGCTGCTCGAACAAGACCAGTTTTTTGTGCTCGGCGACAACAGCCCGAGAAGCGAGGACGGCAGGTGGTGGAGCCGGCCCGGCAGAGGTAATAACGGTAAGAGCTATCCTGAGGGCATTGTGCCTCGTGAATACTTAGTGGGTAAAGCGCTGTTTGTATATTGGCCGGCCGGCTTTAGACCATACGCCGGGTTTCCCCTTGCGGTTATCCCGAACGTCGGCGAGCTGCGTTTCATTTACGGCGGCTCAGACAAGGTCAAATAGCACCCTGCCTATCGGTCGCATCTTTTGCGGACGGGACGAATGACAGCTTCGCGCGCTTATAAGAAGTTAATTGTTCGGATTTTGAAGTGGGCCGGCATTTGCCTGGTTCTGGCGGCGGTTGTGATGCACGTTTCGGTGAAGCTCTGGCTGGGACCTTCTTATGTAGCCGTGCGCGTGGAGCAGGCATTGTCGCGATTCTGGTCGGGGCCCGTGTATGTGGGCGAAATTGAGTTTAACTACGACGGCATTATGTTCGTCCGGGACATTGTATTTTATGACCAGGGAGGGGCAGTGACGATAGAAGCGAACGACGTGAAGCTGGTTTTAGGGGATTGGCCGAGTTTCGCGTCGCCCGCAGAGGATATCGAAGTTGAGAAAGTCGACGCGCACCTGCGAATCGATGACGGCAAAGTGAGTGTTCCGCTGCGGTTTCTTCAAAGCCGGGATGGTGAAAAGCCGCGTATGAAACGGTTGCAGGTCAGGCGTATGGCTGTGCGTATTGAAGACGGACAGTCACAGGTTGTCCTTGACCGGCTGGGTGTGGAGGTGAACAGAAAAGGGGAGCCATACGAGTTCAATGTGGATAGCTATGATGAAGATGATGCCTCGCAGTTAGATATCGAGGGCAATATCGATTTGGAAAGCAGGGAGGTGGTGACAACACTGAAGTTTGCCCGGAAGCTGGAACGCGAACAGACGGCGATGCTGTTGTCGGTGTTACGTGTTTCGACTGTATGGAGCTGCGAAGGCGGGGTCCGGGCGGACTTACGCTTAAGCGGGAATTTTGCGGATACAGAGAGCTTGTGGCCCGAAGGGATGGTTGTGTTCGAGGACTGGGCCGTCGATGCGAACGAGCGCTCCGTCGGCAGGGGGGTGAGCGGGGATTTGCTTGTTAGAGGACGGCATCTGGATTTAGAGCAGATTGAGGGGGTTCTGTGCAAGGGCCAACTGACCGGCTCATTCTATGTGAATGTAGTGAGGGAGGGGCCGGTCGGATACGGGGGAGATTTTGTTGTTGTGGACGTAAATCTGCCGCAGCTTACGGAGCTGGCGGGCACAACCAAGAAATTTACGAGGGGAACGGGACGGCTGAGCGTGCAATTTTCAGGAGATACCAGCGGCGTGGAAAGCGTTCGGGCGAAGGGAGCGGCATTTCTGGATGATAGCGACCTGTGGCGATTTCCCTTGATAGGGCAGGTATTCAAGAGCATCGGGATATGGGAATATCAGGTCGGCGGGATGTCTGACGCCGAGGTTAAGTTTGCGTTGTCAGGCCCTGAGATGACGATTGAGCGGGGGCATCTGTCAAACCGTTTCAGCGCGATAGAGGCCGAGCCGGGGGGTAAAGTTAACCTGAAAAGCGGGCAGATTGATATGTATATCGTGGCGGCACCTTTGAAACAGGTGGACAAAGTTGTCGGCAAGATACCGGTAGTTAACTGGTTCGCATCGTTTAAGGACAAGCTCATTCGGCTTCGGCTGAAAGGTCACTGGTCGGAGCCGGCGGGTAAGCTGATTAGCAAGCAGCCGCTTAAGGACATCAAGGATGGAACTATCGGGTTTATTGTGGACATCATAGAAAGCGGGGGGCAATTTACAAAGAAGACGATTCAAGGGTTTGGGTTAATATTCAGCCGTCCGAAGAAAAAGGCAGAAGGCGAACAGTAGGATGCCAGTCGGCTCACAGTTCCCGGGCAATGGGGGTCTGTTGACAAGTATTGTTTATTGCGTTAGGTTTTTACAGATGGCATTTTTGGCGTGAAGAAGGCGTATTAACCGGTTTTGGAGATAGTTTAGCAATGTCGTTTTACGATTCAGCGGTTTTCACATACGCGGTGCTGCCGATTCTTATTGCGCTTGCGAGGGTGTGCGACGTAACCATAGGCACGCTTCGTATAATGATGCTGTCGCGGGGGCATAAATATCTGGCGCCGCTGTTAGGATTTTTCGAGGTGCTGATATGGATTATCGTTACAGTCAAGATATTGCAGAATTTGAATAACGTGATGTGCTACGTTGGTTACGCGGGCGGATTTGCAATAGGCAATCTTGTCGGCATCAAGATAGAAGAACGGCTGGCGATGGGCACGGTGGTCATCAGGATTATCACCGGGCAGGATGCCTCGGAGCTGATAGCCCGGATGCGCGAGGCCGGCCATGGTGTAACCAGCATCCCGGCACAGGGCAGCAGCGGTCTTGTGCACGTGGTTTTTTCCGTCATCAAGCGCAGCGAGCTTGACAAGGTTGCGGAAATAATAAAGCGGTTCAATCCGCAGGCGTTTTACTCAATAGAAGACGTGCGGTTTGTGAGTAAGGGAGTATTCTCGCCGCGGACAGCTATGTCTTACCAGGGCGTTTTTTCGCTTCCGAGGGTTTTTAGAAAGAGCAAATGAGCTTGCAGACCGGCCGGTGATTTTGCAGTTGATGGTGCCGGCTTTTAAGTATAGGCGTTTTTGAAAAGGGTGTTTTATGATGAGATTAGGCAGGGGTGAGCTGTTTGAGCGTTGTCCGAGAAATCCGATTCTCACGGTAAAGGACTGGCCTTATCCGGCCAATTCGGTTTTTAACGCCGCGGCGGCGATAGTGAACGATGAGACTTTGCTTCTGGTTCGGGTCGAGGATTTTCGCGGTGCTTCGCATCTTACCGTCGCTAGGAGTGCCGACGGCATCGGCGGCTGGCAAATCGACGCGGAGCCGGCGCTCGAGCCGGACCCCGGATATCCGGAGGAGGTGTGGGGAATCGAGGATGCACGTATTACGTGGCTTGAGGAGCTGGGCGAATGGGCGATAACTTATACGGCGTTTTCGGAAGGCGGGCCATTGGTGTCGCTTGCGACCACGAAGGACTTTCACAAGTTCAACCGGCTGGGGCCTGTTATGCCGCCTGAGGACAAAGACGCGGCGCTTTTCCCGGTAAAGTTCAACGGGCTTTGGGCGATGCTGCATCGGCCAGTCGTGAGCTTCCCGCATATCGCCGGACACATCTGGTTATCCTTTTCGCCCAATCTGAAGCACTGGGGCCAGCATCACGTCCTGTTGCACGCGAGGCAAGGAAGCTGGTGGGACGCTAATAAAATCGGGCTGTCGGCACCGCCTTTGCAGACTGAGCAGGGCTGGCTGGTTTTGTATCACGGCGTGCGAACCACGGCTTCGGGCTCGATATACCGGCTCGGTCTTGCCCTGCTTGATTCGAATGACCCATCGCGCGTGCTTCGGCGGTCTGATGAATGGGTATTCGGGCCGAAGGCGTCATACGAGCGCGAAGGCGACGTGGACGACGTGGTTTTTCCGTGCGGCTGGACGGTCAGAGATGATACTATATATATGTATTACGGGGCGGCGGATTCGTGTATTGCGCTCGCGACGGCGAAACTGAAAGACATAGTAGATTATATTCTCGGCTGTCCCGCTTGTGAGCCGGCTGAGCGGCAATAATGAAATGCAGGTTTGTGCGATTTTTGAAAGGTAAGGGGGCAATATGAACCTGGCTTTGTTTTTGATAGTGCTTGTCGTCTCTTTCATAGCTGTTCGACTCGGGGCTGTCGCATTTCAATTGACCGGTCTTGAGTGGTCGATGGCGAAATTCCAGTCGCTTTCCTGTTTTACCTCGACTGGCTTTACGACCAGAGAGGCCGAGCACATTACCGGGCATCCTCAGCGACGGCGGATTGCTTCGACGCTGATGGTTTTGGGGCACGCGGGCCTTGTTACAATGATAGCCACGCTGGCAAATACGCTGCGAGCACAGGAGGTAATAGAGGAGGGGCTGTCCAAGCCGTTTCTGCCATTTGATATGCCGCCTTATCTGGTGAAGCTGATAAACCTGCTTGTCATCGTTATTGGTGTCTTCATTATTTACAAGGTTTTCACAAACACGGTTATTGCCAAGAAGCTGACGGAAATATTACGAAAACGGCTTATCAAGAGACAGACGTTTAAGACGATATCGCACGAGGACCTTTTGATTACCACGGGCGGCTACGGCGTTTCGACCGTAAGAATCCGGCAGGACCATCCTATAATCGGGAAACTGTTGTCGGAATCAGGGCTGCGGAAAGACGACATCAACGTTCTTGCGATAGTGCGGGAGGATTCAACCGTGGCCAACCCGGCGCCCGAAATGAAAATCCTGCAGGGTGACGAGCTTATCTGCTTCGGAAAGCTCGAAAACATCAGAAAAGAATTCATATAACCGTAACTTTTCTGATTGCGGTCAGAGGTTCTCCCCGGCGGATGTCTTGTCAGGCCTTTCGCCGGTAAATTTACCCAGGGGAAGAAAGAAGCTCCGCTGTCCGATTTTCCCGCTGAATGTCTCAACACCGAAAACCTTCTCGACCTGCTCGGCTGTTAGTATTTCATCGGTCGGCCCGAATGTGTAACTCGCCCCCGCTGCTGTCTTGCGACAGCAAGACGCGGGGGCCGAAAGCAGCAGTGTCATATCGCTGTATTGAGAGCATAGGTTGATGTCGTGCGTGACTGCCACGATTGTCTTTTGCTTTTCGAGCTGCATTTGCTTAAGCAGGTCGTATATGCCGACGCGGTGTTTCATATCGAGAAAGCTTGTCGGCTCGTCCAGGAACAAAATCGGGGTCTGCTGTGCGAGGGCGCGGGCGATAAAGATTTGCTGGCGCTCGCCGCCGCTTAGCTGTGCGAGGGGGCGGTCGGCAAATTGCGCGGTGTCGGTCATCTCGAACGCCTCGGTTATCGCCTTTCGGTCGGCTTCGGATTCGAAGGCGAGTGCGCCGAGATAGGGCGTTCTGCCCATCGATACGACCTGCGCCGCGGTGAAATCGAAGACCGGAACGAACTCCTGACGGACGAAGGCGACTTTTGCGGCAAGCCGCCTGATGGAATATGATTGCACGAGCTTCGAGTCTATTATGATTGAGCCGGAGCTCGGCCTGATTAAGCCGGCAAGGAGATTGAGCAGGGTAGTTTTACCGGCGCCGTTCGGGCCGGCTATGGACAAAAAGACGCCCTTGTCCAGCCGGAAATTAAGATTTGTGAGTATCGAGGCGCCGTACCTGTAGGCGAAGCAGAGGTCTTTTACTTCTATACAGGCGTTCATCGCAGGCCTCCGAGCTTTCTGCTGCTTCTTGCCAGCAGCAGCAGAAAAACAGGTCCGCCGACAACGGCGGTTATTACGCCGACCGGCAGTTGGGCCGGGGCGATTATCGTTCGGGCGACGGTATCACAGGCGACCACAAATGCAGCACCGATAATCGCGCTGGCGGGCAGTAACTGGCGGTGGTCGGGTCCGAAGACAAGCCGAACCGAGTGCGGGACAATCAACCCGACAAAACCAACCAGCCCGCTAAGCCCAACGGCGACGGCGGTTACTAAAGAGGCAAGCGCGAATGCAATCAGGGTGACCGCACGCGGATTGACGCCGAGCGACTGCGCTTCGGCCCGGCCGAATGTCAGGACGTTGAGCTTATGGCATAATATAAATAATCCGAAAATCCCGATAACAATCAGAATTGCGCTTAGCAGCAACGTGGAGAAGTCTTTCTCTGTGATATTTCCCATCAGCCACAGCGTTGTGGAGCGCAACTGCTGGCTGTTGAGCAGGTTTGTCAGAAGCATTATCACCGCGGAAAAGAATGCGTTAACGACCACGCCTGCCAGAAGCAGACTTATTACGGACGAGCCGCCCGCTAAGTGTCCGATGAGCCAGACCAGCCAGACCGTTCCGAGCGCGAACAAAAACGCCGCAGCCGAGATAGGCGAGCCAGCCCATAGCCGCCAGCTTGCGCCTAAAAGGGCCGCTGTAATCGCGCCGAGTGCTGCGCCGCTGGATATACCAAGAATGTACGGCTCGGCGAGGGGATTGCGGAGAATCGCCTGCAGGGCGACGCCGCTCGCAGCCAGGGCCGCTCCGACGAGCGCGGCGACGATGATTCGCGGAACTCTAACACGGACGAATATATCGTAGTCAGTGTTTTGACACTGTTTGTCGAGCAGCCCGATGAGAACCGCCGGCAGGGATACCTTTTGTGTCCCTATCATAGAACACACGCTCATCACCGTGCTTAAAATTATCAGGCACAAAAGGATTTTGAATCCGAGCCATCTTAGTGTCAGTGGTTTAGTCATTTGTTTTTTCCCATTCCGTGACTTACTTTGTGCGGCCTGGCGAACAATTCCGGGTGCAGGCATTTAAGCACGGCCTGCACGCCCTGCGGCAGGCGTGGGCCAAGGCGCAGCACCGTGTCCGGGTCGATGACGTAAATCCTTTTGTTCTTTACCGCCGGCAGGTTCGTAAAACCGGCCCAGAATTTCTCGGCTGCGGCCTGCTGCTTTGGCAAATCCCTTGTTCCCATTGCCGCCTGAATTATCACTTCAGCACCGCACCTTATGATTTCTTCGGTGGGAACCGACGGATACTGTGTGGCGGTCGGCGCTATCGCGTTTTGTCCGCCGGCCATTTCGATAATTTCGTTTACGAAGGTATTTACCCCCGCCAGACGCATCGGCTCGTTCTGCACTACCCATAGCACTTTGACTTTTTCAGCAGAAGACGATATCGCTTTGATTTTATCGAGCTGGTCTTTTGTATATGCGACAAGCTGCTCGGCCTCGAGTTTGCAGCCGGCTGCATCGCCGATTTCCATAATTGCGGTGTAAAGCTCATCCAATGATTCAATCGACATCGAAAGCACGTTCAGTCCCGTCCTTTTTAGCGTTTGCGCCACCTGCTGCTGCTGGTCAAAGGTCTCGCAGACAACCAGGTCGGGCCTGACGGCTATGATGGCTTCGGTGTTCGGCTGCCAGAATGTCCCTACCTTCGGTTTTGCCTTTGCCTCGACGGGCCAGTCACAATTGTTTGATACCGCAACGATTTTGTCACCGAGCCCAAGCGCAAATAATATTTCCGTCAAATTGGGTGAGAGCGAGACGATTCTTTGTGGTGTTTTCGGACTATCGGCGGCTTTTGTGCCTTCGGGAACAATTCGACGAGCGATGAAGACCACAAGAATCATTGTGCAGACGGCAACAATCACAAATATAGCCAATGGCTTTTTCATATTCATGTCCGCTTGAACTGCTTTTCAAGCTCGGCGATGGTGAATTTTATCGTTGTCGGTCTGCCATGGGGACAGTGACTTGAATGTTCAACCTGCTGTTTGTCGGCAAGCAGTTGTTCTATTTCGCCATTGGTTAGTTTGTGCCCGGCTTTAATCGCCGCCTTGCAGGCCGCCATATGCAGCACCTCGTCGAGCAGTCCGTCGGCGTCGAGAGTCGAGGCCTTTTCCGTGAGCATATCAATTAAATCCCGCAGAAACTCGACCGGCTCGGCGCCGGACAGCAGAACGGGAAAGGCCTGGATGGCTATGGTCTTCGGTCCGAAGCCGACCAGCTCGATTCCGAGCTTCTCGAGCAGCTCTGCGTTGTTTTCAATGGTATCCAACTGGGATTTGGTAAGCCCGAAACTCTGCGGCACCAAGAGTTTCTGTGATTCGAGCTTGCTGTTATGCACACGCTTGAGCAACTGCTCATATATGATTCTTTCATGCAGTGCGTGCTGGTCGATAATTGCAAAGCCGGCTTCATCTTCGGCAATGATGAAGCTGTCGTGTATTTGCAGAAAATTTCTGCCGACGGGTTCGGGGGCCTGTGCCGGGCCGGTGTGTTCGATTCGGCCGGGGGATTCCCGGCCTGCGCCCGGTTTGAAGTCGAGCTGGCGTTGTCCGGCGGGGCGATGCCTTTTGAAAAAATCCTCCATCGCCTCGACGATTCGGCTGTCCCGACCTGACGTTGAGATTGTCTGCTGCGGAATCCTTGCGGACGTGTCGAGGTCTGTGCCGAGGAGCTTTTCGCGTATACAGGCCAGAATTTGTGAGTGAACGAGATTTGAATTATAGAAGCGCACTTCGACCTTGGTCGGGTGAACGTTGACGTCGTAATCCTCGCAGGGCATTTCGATAAACAAAAAGGCCGCGGGGAACCTGCTCGGGTCGATGCTGCCTCGATACGCCTCTTTGACGGCGTGCGAGATGAATTTGTCGCGTATGAACCGGCCGTTTAGAAATATGTACTGGAGCCGGCTGCTGGTAGTGGCGATGGCGGGCCTACCGAGGTAGGCGAGTATGTGCAGGCCCTTTTCGTTGCTCTCGGTTTCGAGCAGTCCGTCAGCTATTTCCGGTGAGAATAATTCGGCGATTCGTGATGGGATGCTCTGTCCGCCGGCCAAGTGGAAAACATTTTTACCGTTGTGGCTTAGTGCAAGCTCGATAGCGGTATTGCCAAGCGCGATTCTGGTGACCTGCTCGGTGACGTGGGTCATTTCGGTATTTGCTGTTTTGAGGAATTTGCGCCTGGCGGGCAGCTTGTAGAAGATGTCACGGACCGCAATGGTGGTGCCCACGTCGGCGCTTGTGGGCGAGACTGAGACTTTTTCACCGCAGTCGATTTCAACGCAGTTGCCGGCCAGCTCGTCCGCCGTTCTGCTGACCGCTCTGACCTGCGCGACCGAAGCGACACTTGCCAGCGCCTCACCGCGGAAACCCAGCGTCGATATCGCCCGCAGGTCATCTGAGGTCCTGACTTTGCTTGTGGTATGCGACTCGAATGCGCAGGCGAGGTCCTCGGTGTCCATACCGCAGCCGTTGTCGGTTACCGATATGAGCTTTCTGCCGCCGTCCTCGACGGCGATGGTGATTTTGGTTGCGCCGGCGTCGATACTGTTCTCGATGAGTTCCTTGACCACGCTTGCCGGCCGTTCGATTACCTCACCGGCGGCAATCATATTAACCATATTCTGGTCGAGGACAATTATCCGGCTCATCCTGGCGCCTGCTCTGGTGAAAAGGCCCCTCTCACGAGGCACTATGTGTGTTGCAACTTAGGCCGTCAGCTTTGAAGCAAGCTTCGGCCGGTCATCTCTTTCGGCTGCTCCAGGCCCATCATCTCAAAAAGCGTCGGCCCGATGTCCGCGAGCGTCCCGCCCCGGCGCAGCTTTGCGTTCTTGTATTGTTCGTCAAAGACAATCAGCGGGACATCGCCGACGGTATGTGCGGTGTGAGGATTGTCCGGGCTGCCGTCTATCATTTTCTCAAAATTTCCGTGGTCGGCCGTTACTATAGCGGCCCCGCCTGACTGTTTTACCTTTTCGAGAATTTTACCGACGCAGGCGTCCACCGCCTCGGCCGCTCTTATAGCCGCATCTAAAATGCCGGTGTGGCCGACCATATCCGGGTTTGCGAAGTTCACAATCACAATGTCGTATTTGTTCGAGTCCAGCCGCTGCAGCACGATGTCGGCAACCTCATACGCGCTCATCTCCGGCTTGAGGTCGTACGTCCTTATACGCGGCGAGGGGACAATCTGCCTGTCCTCGCCGGGGAACGGCTTTTCGGTATAGTCGTTGAAGAAAAAAGTTACGTGCGCGTATTTCTCGGTTTCGGCACAGCGGAACTGTTTGAGTCCCAGCCAGCTCCAGTACGCACCTAAGATGTTCTTCATTTTCGGCGGTTTCGGAAAAGCCACGGGTGCAGGGATGGTCGCATCGTATTCGGTCATACAGACGTAGTAGATATCCGGCCTGACGGTTCGGGGGAATTCCTTGAAGTCGGGGTCCACGAATGCCCTTGTGATTTCGCGTGGTCTGTCGCCCCGGAAGTTGAAAAACACCACGCCGTCTCCGTCGGCTATTGTCCCTATCGGCTCGTTATCCTCATTGACGATTGCAGTCGGCTCGATGAATTCGTCTGTTACCTGTTTGGCGTAGCTGTTGGCGATTGCCTCTGCGGCGGTTTTGGCCTTTAGCCCTTTTCCTACGCGCATACAGTCATAGGCCTTTTGCACCCGCTCCCATCGGCTGTCGCGGTCCATCGCGTAGAACCTGCCCATAACCGAGGCGATTTTGCCGACGCCGATTTCTCCGGCTTTGGCCTCAATTCGCTCTATGTAGCCGGCGCCGCTGTCGGGCGGTGAATCCCGGCCGTCGGTAAAGGCGTGTATGAAGACGTCTTTGATATCGTTTCTTTTGGCGAGCTCCAGCAGGCCGTACACGTGGTCCAGGAGCGAATGCACGCCGATATCGCTGCACAGGCCCATCAAGTGCATACTGCCGTTGTGCTGACTGATGAAGTCAACCATTTTATGAAACTGCTCATTTTCGAAAAACGAGCCGTCGCGTATGGCCCTGCTGAGCCGAACCGATTCCTGCGGGACGATTCTGCCTGCGCCGATATTCTGATGGCCGACCTCGCTGTTGCCCATTGTCCCTTCCGGCAGACCGACATATTCGCCGCTGGTATGAATAAGAGTGTTGGGGTAGTCGCGCATCAGCATATCGTCGGTAGGGGTATTGGCGCATTTAATTGCATTGTATGCGTCCTCAGCGGGGTCCGGATTGTAGCCCCAGCCGTCGCGGATAATCAGCACAAAGGGCCTGCGCTTCAGTGTCGTCTTCTTCGTCATAAAAACAAAACCTTTCCGATAAAACAATACAGGCCGGACGTCGGTATAATCTTTGTTTTTATACCGGTCAGGCCGGCCCGATATGATAAGAGCTGTCTTCGCGGATGTCAAACCTTTGAAACGGGCGTCCCGGTGCGGCCGCACGCGATTGACATCGCCGCTTATCGCGATATAATGTGAGGACTTACGGTATATTGTGACGATATACTAAGACGGATTATGTGTATTGTTTTCGATTAGACGGGGAAAATTGATGTCCGATAGCGGGGACTCTCGCCTCCTGGGCCGCGTAAAGATGGCAGCCCTTTTGTTATTGTTTGCCGCCGGCTGCGCACCCCGGCAGCAGGCCGTTGAGCTGTATGTTGACGCGATGATGCTCAAGGAGCTTAACGAAAACGACAAGGCAATACAGAAGCTCAACCAGGCGGTAAAGTCGAATAGTCGTTTTTCGCTTGCCTATTCGCTTTTGGGTGAGATTTACGAGCAGATGCACGATTACCCAAAAAGCGCCGAGGCCTATGAGACCGCCACCGAGCTTAACCCGTGGTCTTTCAAGGATTATTTCAGCTTGGGGCGGGTTTACCAGACGATGAGAGAATTTGCGCTGGCCGTAAACGCATATCGCAGGGCGACACAGCTAAAGCCCGACCACCTCGAAGCCAATCTCAACGCCGCAAAGTGCCTTTACCAGATAAATGACTACGACGAGGCACTGGTTTACGGCAAAAGGGCCGAACAGATTAAGCCCGACATAGCCGAGCTTCAGGAGCTGCTCGGCAACATCTACGATTCACAGAAAGATTACGAACAGTCGGTTCGGTCGTATAAGCGGGCGCTGGAATTAGACAACAGCGACCCTTGTATTATGATGTCCCTTGCCGTGGCCTATCTGCGGACAAGTCGTAACGAGCCGGCCAAAGCACTGCTTACGGCGGTAACACGGTTGCAGCCGGAAAACAGCAGCCCCTGGCAATACCTCGGGTATTGTTTTCTTCGGCTCGGCGAAAATGAGCGGGCGGTCGAAAGCTACAGAAAGGCAATCGAGATAAACAGCCGCGACTGGGAGGCATACCGCGGACTCGGCGTGGCCTATATGCTCGAGGCGATTTCAAAGGAAGATACAGCCCTTAAGGCCCAGGCGATTGAATTATGGCGGCAGTCCTTGAGCATCAAACCGGACCAGCCCAGACGCGACCGGCTGATAAAGCTCATAGAAAAATACTCCCAGTAATTCCCTTGAAACCCAGGATGTCGATAACAGATAACACAGGACATAGTGCAGGTATCCGTCGTTCGTCTTCGGCCCTCTGTATTCCGGAGGTTCGGGCACATCTTCTGTTCTGGCCCATCCTGGTGTTCGGCGTGGCGCTTGATTTGTGGAGTAAAAGCGACGTCTTTAGCTGGCTCAAAAGTTCCGGCCGGGACGGCTTTACAATTATCGATGGTTTTCTGCGGCTGCAAATGGCTGAGAATTCCGGGGCGGCCTTCGGCATTGCCACCGGACAGAGATGGCTGCTTGTTGCCGTCTCAGCCGTAGCGCTGGTGGTGGTGCTTACGGTGTTTTTCTTCGCCGCGGGCGGCCACAAAATAGTGCACGTTGCGCTGGGCCTGTTCGCGGCGGGTGTTTGCGGCAATCTTTACGACCGGCTGTTCAACGAAGGCAGGGTTCGGGATTTTATCGACGTTGTTTATTGGCCGGGCAAACACTGGCCTGCCTTCAATGTCGCTGACTCCATGCTGTGCGTGGCCGTGGGGCTGATGATTCTGGTCGGCTTTGTCAGCCCGAGAGCTTGTCAAAAACCTCCTCGGCCACAAAAATAGGCGCTCCCGATGCCGCGCCGAGCGCAATTGCGTCCGACGGGCGGGAATCAACCTCGACGGTATGCCCGTTTAAGCTCAGGATGATTTTGGCGAAAAAGGTGTGACTGCGCAGGTCGTTTACGATTATCCTTTCTATGCGGGCGCCTAAGGCCTTAATCACGCCGTCGAGCAAATCGTGCGTCATCGGTCGCGGCGGCTTGATACCCTTGAGCCGGCGGTCAATCGCAAATATCTCCACTATCCCGATTACTATCGGAAAACTCCTCTGCCCGTGACGTTCCTTGAGAACGATTACCTGCTGGTCGGACGCCTCGTTTATGAGTATCTTCGAAAGTTCAACCTCGATATCCATCACTGCTCCCCTTTCAATTTTCCAGCTCGGCAAGGTGTTTGTTTATAGTCTCTAACTGCTCCGTCAGTTCAGCCAGCCGCTCTCTGGCCTGCGTCACAACTTCCGGCTTGGCCTTTGTGACAAAATTCTTGTTCGCAAGCTTCGCCTCGACTCCCTTTTTCGCTCCTTGGACCTGCTCTTTCTGTTTATTGAGCCGGGCACGCTCGGCCTCTATATCTATCGCCTCGTGCAGGTATATCTGCATCTGCCCGGCTATGGTGGCCGCGGCATTTTCGGGTTTTTCGGTCGTCTGTGAGGCCGAAAACTCCTTTAGCCCCGCGAGCTGACGTATAAGCCCGCCATTGGTATTCAAAACTTCCGAAATATCTTCGGGTGCACTTACCGATGCGACAAGTTTTTCAGATGGCGCCCTGTTGTATTTGCTCCTTATGTCGCGAAGCACCCGGACTACCGTCTGGATTTCGTCGATTTGCTGTTCCGCCTCCTCGTCAGCCAGCGAATCGAGCCGTTGGGGCCAGGCTGCAATTACCATTGCCCTCGATGAACCGGCCTCCGCTAAACCATTAAGTTTCCGCTCCGGCGTTATTTCATTTAGTTTCTGGAAAATTCCCTCGGTGATGAATGGCACAAAAGGATGCAGCATCCGAAGCGTCTGGTCGAGAACGAAAGCAAGGACGTTTTGCGCGGTCTGCTTTTGCCCGGCATCCTGAAATCTCGGCTTGACCCATTCGAGATACCAGTCGCAGAAATCGTTCCAGAAAAATTTATACAGCGAATTCAGCGGCTCATTGTATTTGAACGCGTCGAGTGCGTCGGTAACCTCGCCGATTGTCCGAGCTAAGCGGGACAATATCCATTTGTCGGTTACCGTGAGCTTGTTCTTGTCGAATCCGTCGGGCTTGATTCCGTCGAGGTTCATCATCGCAAATCGCGAGGCGTTCCACAGCTTGTTACAGAAATTCCGCCCGACGTCGAACTTCGGCGAGGTATTCTCAACCCGGCCGTCGGGCAGCGTCATCGCCACTACAGGCATTCGAATATCCTGCGTGTCGGTGGTCATACTGGCAAGAGTAAAACGCATCGCGTCCGCGCCGTGGCTGTTAATTGCCACTAACGGGTCGATGCCGTTGCCCAAGCTCTTGCTCATCTTCCGCCCTTCACCATCCTGTATCATTGCGTGAATATATACGTCTTTGAAAGGTATGTCCCCAACACAATACTGACCCATCATTACCATTCGCGATACCCACAGCGTGATAATCTCGCGGGCCGTGCAAAGCAGGTCGCCGGGATAAAAAGTCTTCAACTCCGCCGACTCCTCAGGCCAGCCAAGCGTGCTAAATGGCCACAACGCCGACGAAAACCACGTATCCAGAACGTCGTTGTCACGTGTGCAGGTTTTAATTCGCTGGTGAAGATTATCCATGATATATTTAAACGCACCCCCCCCGAATTTCTCCTTGAATTCGTTATTGTCCGCGTTGTCTTTCTCAAGTTGGTCTTTTGGTCTGGATCCGTATTTGTGACTGAGAATCTTACTTAGCAGTTCTAATATCTCATCCACCTTCTCGATTTTCCCACAAACATAAAATGGATAAGTCCCTTCGATAAGAAGAGGAGAACGATAAGATGCTACTTCTTTAATTACATCGACATTACATAGTCGCAAGAACTCCGTTACATGAGTTTCACATTCTTTGTCGTGTTTGTTGTCTGGTTCGCCTATTTCTCTATAATGGGCAGACGAGAATGTTATTGTCCAAACCGGTATTCTGTGTCCCCACCAGAGCTGTCTGCTGATGGGCCAGTCGCGGAGGTTCTCCAGCCAGGATTGATAGGTTTTGGCGTAACGTTCGGGATTGAATCGCAATCGGCCATCCAATAACGGCTTCAGCGCCAAGCCCGCCAATGAATTAACCGGGACGTCCGTTCCTTCGATAAGCCCTTGGCCGAATTTCTTGGCTAAATGCTCAATGGGTTTTTTCACCGCGATATACCACTGGTCCGAAAGATACGGCTCGATGGGGACGTGGCTGCGATAGCTGTGGCCGACTTCGTGGGTGTATTCGCGAACCTCCTCCAGCAGCTCTTCCTGCCTGAACCACTCGACTACGGCCTCGCGCGCCTCGAACCGGTCCATCCCGATAAGGTTTTCAACGTCTGGATTCTTAATCTCGTCCCAGTCGGTCCAGTCGTATTTGTCGCTGATTGAGCCGTCCGGGGCCATCACGTTAATGACCGGCAGTTTATGCCGCTGACCGATTTCCCAGTCGTTCGGGTCGTGAGCGGGCGTCACCTTCAAAAAGCCCGTCGAGAACTTTGCCTTTTCATCTTCGCTTGTTGAGTTGGCCAAAACAACGTGCTCATCGGCTATAATCGGGATTTCCCTGCCGACTATCGGCAGGCGGACTTTCTTGCCCAGCAGATATTTTGCCCGCGGGTCCGCGGGATTCATCGCGACTGCCGTATCGCCCAACATCGTCTCAGGCCGGGTCGTCGCCACGGTGACATACTCAATGCGTTTTCCATCTATATCCATTGACTCGACAAGCGGATACCGCATATACCAGAAATGGCCCTGCACGGTCTCGTGCTCGACCTCGTCGTCGGCTAATACCGTCTGCGTCGCCGGGTCCCAGTTCACCAATCGCTTGCCGCGGTAAATCAGGCCGTCTTTGAACAGCTTGAAAAACGTCGCCCTCACCGCCCGGGCGCACACCTG
>Ga0315552_1000426_pt1 | contig 26145 bp, 24 predicted proteins | sample SalMarSW160170MG_2_FD_203102 | JGI IMG/M metagenome (GOLD analysis project Ga0315552, IMG submission 203102) | Salt marsh sediment microbial communities from the Plum Island Ecosystem LTER, Massachusetts, United States - Salt Marsh Sediment SW1601-70 ...
GCCCCGAGCCGGCCCCCTCCGGGGGTACCGCCTCGCCGGTCGGGCCGTTGCCTTCGGCCGTCGCGTCCGTCACCCCCACCCGTCAACCAGGCCCATACGAACCCCCGCCAGCGGGTGGACTGACTTTGACGGAAGCACTCGATGCGCTGGCCAAAGACGGGTTCCGAGTCCCATTGTCGGCGGTCATCTCCGCGCGTATCGCACGCTACGGCGAGGTGGACCCGGCGCACGGCTTCCCGGCCGACACCTGGGTCTGGGCCATCGTCATCCGCGGCGGCATGCTCGACTGGAATTGCCGCAACTGCCCGTCACGAGACACGACCTACATACGAGACACGACCTACATCACGACCGAGATGCTCGTCCTCGACTACAAGACAGGCGCTTTGCTCGCGAATTGGGGCCCGGCACTCCCCTGAGTCGCCTGGCCCACCGACGATGAGCCGGCTCGCCGACGGCACTCGCATTGGCGAGTGTGCGCCAATGTCACTCGAGGGCCGAGAAGGGCTAGCGGTAAGCCACGACGATACGGGGCTCTCGTCCTTCTTCGGTCAGCCTGAGATTCGTCCACGCGAACACGTCCAGAAGTGCGTCGAGCAGCTCGGGGCAGCGCTTCCGAAACGGCGCGATCTCGCCCAGGTTGACCGCGAGTATCTCGTGGGCACCCAGCACGATGGGATCGTGCCAGCCGTTCGTCTCGCCCGTTGCGAGGTCGTACAGGCATTCATCGAGCGCGTCTAGGTTGTGCCCGTAGTAGTCGGGCAACCGCAGGGCTCGCTGAACGACGTCATGGAACGTCGCCGCGTCCGAGATCGCGGCAGTCGGGATGTCCACCGTCACCACCTGGCAAGCATACGCCGTGCACTCCTGGCTCAGCGGATGGCGGCCGCACGCGAGCAGGAACCTCGTCTTGGCGAGTGTGCGCCAATGTCACATGAGGAGTGTTGTCGAGCCTACTGACACTCGTCCCGCAGCGCTGAGTGGATGAGGGCGAGGACTTCGGTATCGTCGGCCCGGTATTTCTGGTGACGCAGTTCCTTGCGGACTGCGGCGACCACCGGCGCCGACCTCAGGATCTTCGCAATTGCCTTGGGCGCTGTGGCGCGCCTGGCTCGCCAAAGGTCGTCTATGGCTCCGTGCTTGAAGCCTTCGCGCGTTATGTGGAACAAGCCGTCCACCCGCTTCGCCAGCTGGTCCGGGCCGAGGAGATCCACTTCGAGAACGAGGTCGATCTCGACCGGCATGCCTGGCGTGAGGTGGTAGACGTGCCATTGCGCGCCGTTGGTCAGGATCATCCACTCGACGCCCTCGTTGACGGCGTATGACTCGATCTGGCGCAGATGCTTCCTGGAGAGTGTCGTTGTGACGCGCTTGACTTCGACGAAGGCGACGAGCTGTCTGTCGATTCGAACTCCGTAGTCGGCGAACTCGCCTCTCACCCGGTACTCAGTTGCGAGGTCGGTGAACTTGTCGAAGCCGAGGGTCTCGCAGAGGAAATCGGTGACAAGGAGTCGCGTGTCGCCTTCATTGGCGTCGCGGGCGACCATTTCGGCAAGCGGCTTGGAGAACTTGCGCACGCCAGCCTTCACGCGCTCGCGCGCGTCGGTCTCCCATTTGGGCGTCTTCTGCGTCTCACGTCCCGCGGGCGCGATTGATTCGTTCGCCGTCGTTTCCTTCACCATGGCGGCCCTCCGTTGGTCGAAGACGGCTGAGATGCCGTCTACGGTACTCGCTTCCGGAGGCTGAGGGACCGTCTGCATAGGGACGGGGCTCCGCAACGGACCCCATCGTTGGCGAGTGTGCGCAAAGGTCACATGACGGTGCGTCGGGCGAGCGCTCCGGCCAGGCTGGCCAATCCGGCGATGATCCCACCGGCAAGAGTCACGTACAGGGCAGGCTGGACCAAGGCGTCCATCAGCATGCAGCATGGTCCCTCGAGACCAAGGAACATCCAGGGATCGATGATGACGAGGATGCCCACAAGCCAGATGCCGGCCGCGCAGGCAAACGCCGACGTGAAGATCGCCCGCTGATCAGCCGGGTGGGCCCGGATAGCGACGACGCCATGCACGACCACGAGTCCCGCGCAGACCAGCGCGACCCACCCGGCTCCGTTCTGGATGCCTGCTGACGGGATCTCGGGAGAGTCAACCCATACCCAGGGCAAGAACGACGCGACGACCGCTGCGGCTCCGCCGACGACGACCAGAAGCGCGAGGGCGAACGAGCGCTCCACGCCGACTTGGTTCTCCATCGCGGCATCCTACTCCGGCCGCATCTCCCTCGTGTTGGCGGGTGTGCCCGAATGTCACTCGATGACGCGCGCAGGTTTGGCGGCCATTCGCTGGTGCACGCGCCCTACGTCATCGTGGGGCGGGCCTGACCGCATAGGGCTTGCGCCGGCGAAGTCCCTGGGTCTGGCGCAGTGGCCTGCCGTCTGACGTTTGTAGAGGTGCCCGCCATCATCCTCGATCGTGACCGTGCACAGGAACGGATGATCACGAGCGCCATCTATCCACGAGGGTACCTGCGTGGACAAGTCGAAGCGGAGCGACAGACCGGCGAACTTCACCGACCCTGGAGACAGGCCGTGTCTGTCTAGAGTCCAGGACAGATACCTTCCCCAAGCCGGACCGAGAGCTGCGAGCATGGGGTCCGTGGCCTCCGGGTGGACAACCCCGGCGATGAGATCGAGAGTCACTTCCCCGCTGGGCGGGGCTTGTGCCAGCAGGAGCCCGAGCGCCCACCAACCATCCACGTCGTTGTTCCGGCTGCTGAACGCGCGCGCCGTCCCGTCAGCAACCGATGCGAGTCTCCGATGCCTGCTCACGACCGCATGGTAGGCGCGAGGTACCAGCATTGGCGAGTGTGCGCCAATGTCACCAGAGGGGTCTCGCCGGATGGTGCCGGAGGAATCGGCGGGACCGCGAACACCTGCGGCCGCACTCGCTGCCCTGCCGGCGGTGGTTGGCAGGGCTATGGGCGATCCTCGACGGCAATGAAGACAGGCCCGCCGCCAAGGCGCCTGACCTCGCGCCGGACAACCGTGCCGGGCAAGAGGGCCCACGTCTCGGTCTCCGGGTCGTAGTCGGCCGGGGCTAGTAGCTGGTACCTGCCTTCTCCGAGGGGTCCCGCGTCGACCGGCCGCCAGACATCCACGCCTTCATCGAGAAGCTCGACATAGATGGTCTCTGTCGCCATGCGGTGAATGTACCTGCTCAGGGGCGGAGCGTTCACTGCTAGACGGGGGGCACTCTGGTATTGTCGAGTGTGATCTTGCCAGAGGGCAACCCTACTGCGACCCCCCCGTGCCGAACTGACGATCGCCTGCGTCGCCCAGCCCCGGCATGATGTAGCCGATCTCGTTGAGCTGGCGGTCGACCGCGGCGCAGTAGATCTCCACGTCCGGGTGCGCCTTGGTGACCAGGTCCACGCCCTCCGGCGCCACGATCAGGTTGATGAGCTTGATGCGCGTGGCGCCCCAGCGCTTGAGAACCTCGACGGCCGCCGCCGCCGAGCCGCCGGTGGCGAGCATCGGATCGAGGATCAGGCACAGGTCCACCGTAGCCGAGTCGGGCAGCTTGTTGTAGTACTCCACCGGCCGGAGGGTCTTCTCGTCGCGGAAGAGGCCCAGGTGCCAGACCTCGGCGGTCGGCATCAACTCCAGCATGGCATCGACCATGCCCAGGCCGGCGCGCAGGATCGGGACCAGGCCGATGCGCACCGCCAGCTGGTGACCGTCGGTGGCTTCGAGGGGGGTGCTGATCCGGATCGGCCGGACATCCACGTCGGCCAGGGCTTCGTAGCCCAGCAGCCAGGACAGCTCACGCACGACCTCGCGGAACTTCTTCGGCTCCGTCCGCTCGTCGCGCAGGATGGCGAGCTTGTGGAGGATCGCCGGATGGCGCGAGACGTGGAGATTCGGCCAGGCCGTATCACGGACCGGCAATGGGGACGAATCGGGCACCTGATGCTCCTCCTGTCGGGGACTCGGGTGACTGTTGGGGCAATCCTACGAGGCCGCCCGGGAGTGCGCCAGCGAGGAGGCAAGCTCGGCCCTGCCCCGAGCCAGAACCGCCCACATCTGGCCCCAGCTTCGGGCACCGGTCAGCGGCAGGACGGCCAGCATGATCGACAGGCCGCCGTACCAGAGGGCCGGCAGGGCCAGCATCGCCGCCACCGGCACGGTCCAGCGGCGATTCGAGCGAGCGCCCCAGACGACGAGCACCAGGGCGGCCGGGAAGCGGACCAGGAACGGGACCGGGACGGCGGCCCAGGTGCCGCCTTTGCCGGCATTGGCCGTCAGGACGTCCACCCAGCGCCGCCAGGCATCGGGCATCAGCACAGCCGAGACGGCGACCACGGCCGCGGTCGCCGCCAGAGCGATGGCCAGCGAGCCCCATTCCCGCCTCAGGGCGAACCACAGCAGCCCGATCCCGGGCGCGATCTTGGTCAGCAAAACGAAGGCCCAGACAGCGGGCCAGCGAAACCCCAGCACGATGGCGGCAGCGATGAGCAGCTCGATGTTGCCGCCCCAAACCTCCATCAGGCCGAAGAAGGCCAGACCGAGGAGGATCAACCGCGGTCCGGTCAGATAGACCAGCGCCACCATCAGGATGGCCGCCCAGACCGCCATGAAAGCCTGCCATGGCAGGAGGCGAATCGGCTGCAGAAGCTGCAGGAAGGCCGGCGAGTACGGATAGGCGATCTGCTCGGTCCAGTTCGAGTAGACGTAGGGATCCGAAAGGCTCGGCACCCAGTAGCAGCGCGCGTCCATGCCGGATGGGGCCAGGCTCTCACCCCATGGCTCGGCGAAGTAGACGATGGCGACCCAGGCCGCGACCAGGGCACCGAGCCCCGCAGCCGTGACGGCGGAGATGCGCAGGCGACCGAACGCGATCATGCCTTCGCTGGGGGTGCTCAGCCTGGGATCCTCCGCGCGTGCTCTGAACCGGCGGCCATCCTAGCATCCGGCTCTGCGCTATCGCGCCAGTAGCAGGTCCGAAACCAGCTGGCCTTCCGACAAGGGGCCGTCGCGCCGGGCCACGACAGCCGAGCGGCCCAGACGACCGGAGGCCGGATCGGCACCCGCCGACCCCAGCAGGCTGGCCCAACCCTCACCCGCCAGGCGCTCAAGCGTCCGACGGGCAGCTCGGGCCGTCTGCGCGGCCAGCTCTTGGGCGTCGCCGTGCAGCGCACCATCACCGAGCGTCGTCCGCAGAGTCGTCGCTGCCGCTGCCGCGGCGGCGAGATCCGCGGCACCGGATTCGGTTGCCCGACTGCCCGGCGCCACGATCACCAGCGCCGCTGGGGCGCCGGAAAGAGCTGCCACCAGCGGAGCGGCCCAGCTGGCGGACGCCCCGCCCCTGGCGGAGGCCGGGCGCGGCATCTCTACGACCAGGCTGTGGCCCGGGAAGGCTGCCCGCCGGAGCCACGTCTGCACAAGGCATGGCAGGGCGCCGGACACATCGGTCATCCAGCCCGGCACGGCCCCCAGCAGCAGTTGCTCGGCCGGCAGCCCGCAGGCCAGCGCAAGCTCGGCGCCCAGAGCCTGCAGGGCGAGTGCTCGGCCTGCCCGTGTGGCCGGATCCGACGGCACGCCGCTGGCAAGCTCGGTTCCCAGTGTCAATGGCCCGGCACCCACTACTACACCGCATCCAGCCCGGGCCTGCAGGAGATGGGCGAAGGCGTGGTCCGCTATGGCGCGGTCGGGATCCACGTTGTGCTCCACGATCTCCCGCATCGGATCGGCCTCTATGAAGTCGATGCGTTCGAACGCGGCGACGACCGCCTGCTCAGGCGCGGCGAAGGCCGAGGTAACGGTCATCAGGCTGACGTAGCTGCCACGCTCCGCTGCCGCTTGATCGGCCACGCGTCGTAGCTCGGCCAGGCCACGCTGGCTTCCTGCCGGCATGGCCTGCCGGTCCAGGCGCGGCAGCTGCGGCAATGGCAGGCGGCGGCGCGCGCCGCGCCCGGCGTGACGTCGGCCGAGGCGTGCCCCCCGGGTGGACCCGCCGGCCTCATCGGTCCCCTCGTCCAGCCCGGTGGCTCGTCTGGCCTCCGCGAATTCCCAGCTGGCAGGAACGGTGATCTGCACGACGTCCACGCCTTGCGCCGCGAGCCGACGAATCTCCCCGGCCGCTGCACTGGTGTCACTCGATTCCAGGGCCAGGCCAAGCCACGGCTGGCGAGGCGAGCCGAGGATCTCACGCTGGATTCTGGCTGCAGTGCGGTTGGCGTCGAAGTGGGCGACGGCCGCGCTCAGCAACTCCGAGGCCCGAACCTGAGCCGCTGCGCGAAGGCTCTCGTCGGCCGATCCGGCCACGGCCACGAGATCGACCGTTCCAGCTGCCACCTCGAGCGCCACGTCGCGCGGCGTCTGTTCGCGGCTCGCTGCCGCAAGCGCCAGAGGCAGGAGAACCCCCTCCGCCAGCCGGCTCGGATCGGATCCGCAGAAGCGCTCCAAAGTGGACCCGGCCAGCGGCCGCCCGGCGCGATCCAGCCCATCCACGCCAACCATGCGCAGCACGGCCCGCGCCTGGGCTACGGTCGCCGAGCCGCGCGCCTGCGTGGACAGGCTCCGCGCCAGATCGGCAGCCTGCTGCCGAAGCGTCTCGGTTTGCCGCGCCACGGACGTGCTCACCCGCTCACCTCGACTTCACTACAGCCGGGCCCAGGGCAGCCGCAGGAGCGAAGGGTAGCCCCTCGTGTCGTAGGCGACCATCATGTTGTTCTGGGAGGTCGCCCGGGGACACTCGAACTCGAGTTCCAGCCGGTGGCCGGCCGCGAGCGTGTAGTTGTAGAGGGTGGCCCCGGTGGACGCGGTCAGGGTGGCGGTCAGGTTGGCCTGGGCCATGGTGTTCCCCGTGGGTGGGGTGTGTCGATCTGACTACCATCCGGCCAGTCCTCGGGCTCGGCTAGTCCTCATACGCTCCAGATATCCGCGGCGGGATCGTCGAGTCACTCGAGGGAGCTACTCGAACCGCCTCAATTACAGTGAAGGACGCCCCTTCTGGCAATGGTAGTTGGAGGCCATCACTCGTTCGTGCAAGGAGCGTAGCGGGCATCGTCGCTCGGCACGTCACTCGAGGGGACGCGAAGTGCCCGGAGCAGCCGGTCGTGGAAGCAGTCTCGCCCGCCGGCGTCTCCGGCAGCCCAGCCGGGTGGGCGCGAGCACCGTCGGGCGGCATCGCGCAGACTGAGCCTGCGACTCGGCGCCTGGCGAGAGGCCGTCTGCGAACTCTATCCGGCGTCCTCGAACGACTCGACGACTATCGAGAACTGCACGGAGCCACCCTGGGTCTCGGCGCCGGCGCTGAGCGGGAGTATCACCGAAATGGTGATCGTGGTCGTCTGACCGTCGGCCAGGGCCGGATCGGCGGCCGATGGGCAGCCGATCCCACCCACTCTCGCTTCAGCTAGCGGGCCCTGGTAGAGCACCGCGCCATCCGCCCCGGTGAGTGTCGTCAGAAGGGCCTCGGCAAGGGCCTGAGACCCATCGTAGGTGACGTGCATCCTGTAGCGCAGCGCCCCGGTGGCGGACAACTCGATCGTACGAGTCGCGACCTGGTCGCCCGGCATGACGCCCGAGACCACGATGGGCGAGCCGCCCGTCAGGCGGAGGTCGTGGCGGTCTGAGGCAATGCTCGTGGCCGTCGCAGCGAGCGTAGCCGACACCAGCATGCCCATCAGGATCAACGCCAGTGCGCCCGCGGACAGAAGGAACGCCGCGTGTCGCTTCATCCTAGTGTCCGTTCACAAGGGAGACCAGATGGTCTCGATTGACCAGCGCGAAGGGGAAGCGGGCCACCACCGTCGGGTCCGACAGAAGGCGGACGAGCACGTCGGTGATCGGCAGGAAGCGCGTCTCAGGCGATGCCAGGAACTCTAGCACGGACCCGTCGGCATGGATGTGCATGCTGCCCTCCAGGCGGTAGGCGGGCATCACCATGGACACGCCGTGGGCCTGCTTCGGAACGACAGGCGCCCAAGGCCGGCCGTGTTCCGTCTGGGCTCGCTCCGCCAGGATGGCGATGCCGTCAAGCCGAACCCACTGTGTGTTCCCTCCCTCATGGAGATCGGCCAAATCGGCCCCGCCAAGGCGATTGATGCTCGCGTTCAGGACCGCGATGAAGCCCGTCTGCATCTTGAGCCAGTCCGACAGCCGGCCAAACTGACCCGTTTCCAGCTGCCCTGAGACCTGGAAGCCGTCGCAGAAGATCTCGGCATCTGTGCAGGCGACCTCGATTGCGGCTCCGCCCGCGCCCGGTCGCGTGAGCCACGGATCGCTCTCCAGGAGCAGCGGCGGGCGAAGAGTCCCCCAGGTGGGATCGAAGCCTGGAACGTCGCCGGGGCCAACCTGACTGCCCAGCTCGGCTTCAACCAACGCTGCGACGCGGGCGCCCGGGGAGACGGAGCCGGCCCCGCCCCCCAGGTCGCGTTCGGGTTCTCCATTGCCAATGCTCAGCAGGGATCCCGGTCGTCCGATCATGTCAGCCTCTTCGGCGGGCCACCGAGTACGCGCCGTGTGCACCGATGGGGCCGTCTTCCTGGCCGTGCGTCCCGTGCTGCGTAGCGGTGCCCGTTCATGCGTCCACTGTCGGGGAACGCCCTTCGTGCCACAAGCGCGTGCCTACCGCTACCGGCCTGCGTGCTTTCCCTCAGGACGTTAAGGCTGTCTGCAAGGTACGGAGTTTGCAGGTTGCCTAACAGTTCCCGCCGCCGCGCACCGCGCGCAAGGCCGGCCAGATCCCTTCCAGGACACGATGGCGCTTCGCGTGATTGGGACCGCGGCCGCTCATGGCGGGCCCCGGCGCTCCGGATGGGGCTGGAGCGAGGCGTCGGCTAGGACCCCGCTTCCAGGCGCCGACGATCGCCTGGAAGCCCTCGCGATTGGGGATGGGACGCAGCCGGCGCTGGGCCTGCGAAGCAGCACTCTGATCGCCGGGCGATTGCCGGCGATCAGAGTGCCAGTCTGGCGGAGAGGGTGGCTGGGTCCCTGGAGTCGGGTGGCCGAGCTTAGGGCAGCCGCAGGAGCGAAGGGTAGCCCGTCGTGTCGTAGGCGACCATCATGTTGTGTTGAGAAGTGGCCCTGGGGCACTCAAGCTTCAGCTCCAGCTGGTGGCCCGCCGCCACGGTGTAGGTCGAGGCAATCGTGATTGGGATGGGCCGCTCGTAGAAGGTCCTTCCTGCCGCGTGGTTGCCCGTGTAGGTCGCGTTCGCAATCTCAGTGTACGTGCCTGTGCTCGGGTCGTAGTCGCGCAGATAGGCGATGATGGATCCGGTGCGGTTGGCTCGGTTGGTCTGGGTGGCCGACCAGATGTCGGCCGTGACCGTCTCTCCCGCCGTCAGGCTCAGGGCGACCGTCTGGACAGGCAACCTCCAGTTCACGTACCGGCAGGTGGTCGTGTTGCCGGGGTCGGGGAAGAACTGCCGCCGCAACAGGCGACCCGTCCTATTGTCGCAGTCGATGCGGTCGTAGTTGTACAGAGTCGCCTGAGTGGAAGCGGTCGTCGTTGCGGTCAGGTCCGCCTGGAACCTCGTGTTGCCAGTGGGCGGCGTCGGGTTGTTGTGCAGGTAGAAGGCCCAAAGGCCGGCAGACATGCTGTTGCCGCCATCCGCAGCCGCATCACTGAACAGGGCCATGCTCGTCGCAGTTCCGGCGACGAACACCGTCGAGCAGGCCAAGGCCAGCGCAGCCAGCAGGATCGGGCGCGGGCGACCGAGGCGCCTCATCCTATCAACCTCTCTCGGGGCTCGGAGCTCCTGGAGAGTCCCCATCCCTGTTCGAGGTCCTCGAGCAGCCAGATCAAGAACAGCAGGGTCAGAGCCAGACAGATGAGCGACGCCAGACCCGTTGGAGAGGTGAGCATGTACAGCATGTAGCCAAGGATGGGTACGGAAACGGCCACTCTTCCCTGCACAGCTGTGGCTGGCACCAGGCCCGCGTCGGGCTCGGCGTTGGCATCGCCCTTCAACTCGAACGAGAGCCCCTCCTCAGTCGAGACTATCCGAACGATGCGGTGAGTGACCAGCACGCCGCTGGCGGTCTTCATTGTCACGATGTCCCCAACCGCCAGCTCCGACGGGTCGACCCCCACGACATCGACGAGCGCTCCGAGCGGGATCGCGGGCGCCATGGAGCCGCCCCTGATGACGACCGGCTGATGCCCCATCGCGGGTCCGAGCGCCGCGGCAAGCGCGAGAACGACCACCCCCGCAACGAGCAACAGCAGGGCGCCATCCAGCGACACACGCAGGATTCGGAGCGCCATCTTCATCAGTCACCCCCCGGGTGCAGCACAGGGACCGGTCACGGCCCGATGAGGGGCCATGACCGGCGCCTGTTCACTCTTCAGCCCTTACGGGTTGTTGGCCGTCTGCTCGGCCTCGAAGGTGAAGGTCATCGTCGTCGCGGAGCCCTGGAACGCGTTGCCGGTCCCGATCGGGAGGTCAGCAGCGAAGCAGAGCGTCTCGCTGGCGCCGCTGTTCAGGGTCCGATCCCCGGCCTGGGGGCCAGTCGCCGCATCGCCGACAAGGTTGCCGACGGCGGTAGGAACGTAGCCACTGAACAGCGTGGTTCCGTCGAAGGCGGCGCAACTCGTACCTTCGTCCTTGATCGTCAGAGCGAGGACGGTGTTGAGATGCAGTCCGTCTGCGTCGGTCGCAAGACCGGTGATGGCGTAGCGCAGCTGCGCCGTACCGGCATTCGACACGACGGCCGAGCCGTTGACGGTATCGCCCGGCATGAGGGCTGTGGCCGAAAGGATCGCACTCCCGGGCGCAACCGAGATGTCGATCGTCCCAGCCTGGAATGCGTTGCCCGTGACTGTTTCGGAGTCCGTGAACAGCGCCAATGAGAGAAGGCCTCCGGAGAGGCTTACGACGGCGCTCGCGGCCACGAGCAGAGCCAACAGACCTCGCCTGCGGCGCTTTCTCTGGCTGGAAGTCGTCGAATCCATATCTGTGCCATTCCTTCTACTTGGGACGCCCGGTTGCCCGAGCGGCCGGTACTTGGTGGGACGGGGTGCTGGTTTGTCTGCTGCCAGTCCGAACGCCCACCCTCGCAGGGTCAATGAGACCTTCTGGCGCCGCCAGTCACAAGGTGACCATAGGTGAGATGACCTAGTGACCAACGTAACCGGGGGAACCCACCCGAATGGGCAGTTGACTCGTACGCCACGTGCACGAGGTGCAGTCGCACACCGGGCGGGCGCTCCACAGGGTCGTGCTAGACTCGGCCGCGCGACCCAACTCGCCGGGTCGAGGAGGGTTGCCCCGGCACAGATGACCGTGACGCGGTGCGAACCAGAGCCGCCGGTGAAGAAGCTTGCCTGAAGATCGATTCACTCAAGCCCGCATCCTCATCATCGAGGACGATCGGGCGGCCGCTCGGAAGCTTCGGCGCATCCTGGAAGATGCGGGGCACCGCTCCGTAATTGGAGTGGATGGGCAGGAGGGGTTCAGGCTTGCCCGTGAGGCCGACACGCCCCCCGATCTCGTGGTCGTCGGTTCCCCAGCCCGCCAAGAGGGCGGCTGGCCGGAGCTGCTCGCCTGGCTGACGGAGGACGATCGGTCACGGCCTCCGATCCTGGCGCTGTGCGACGAATCCGAGGACGAGATCTGCGATACGGCCACGGAGTGCATCTTCCAGCCGATCAGGAAGCGCGAGCTGCTGTGTCGCGTGCACAACCTCCTGGCCAGGCGTCACCTGGAACTCGACCTCCGCGACCACGAACGACGACTCGAGGAGGCCGTCCAGCAGCGAACGCGCGAGTTGCAGGAGAGCCTGGACCGACTGCGGCGGGTGTCGCGAGAGCGACACAACATGGCCATCCGGATCGTGTCCGATCAGGAGGAAGAGCGCCGGCGGATCGCGGCCGAGATCCACGACGGCATCGTCCAGACGCTCGTTGCCCTCCGTATCCGCTTGAGCATGCTGGGGCGCGAGATCTCAGGCCAGAGCGGTGAGGAGATCGAGAAGCTCGAAGGCACCATCTCGGATTCGCTGGTGGAACTCAGGACGCTGCTGCTCGACATGAGGACGCCTTCTCTTGGCGAGGGTGGCTTGGCTCTCGCTCTCCCCGACTACCTGGCACGCGTGCAGGAATCTGGAGGCCCGCCGTGCACGGTGAAGATCGAGACCTCGGACAGGCCGCCTCGGGAGGCAGAGGCGATGCTCTTGCGAATAGCCCAGGAGGCGCTGGCCAACGTCCGCAAGCACGCCTCCGCGACAGCGGTGGAGGTTGCCCTCTCCAAGTCGGACGGCGGGACACTGTTGACCGTGCGTGACGACGGCTGCGGCTTCGACGCCAGCGCCCCGGAGGAGCCCGGGCACCTGGGCCTGGCCCTGATGAGGGAGAGGGCGAGCATTACCGGCGGCTGGTGCTCCATCGAGAGCGAGCCCGGACACGGAACGACCGTGCGGGCCTGGGTGCCGCACGCCTCCGTCCATTCCCGTGCTGAGTGAGGTCCGCCATGCCACGGCCAGATCCGACTCCGCGAGATGCCACGCACCGGTCCGTCGGCAAGCGTCGACGGCCCGAGGGGCTGGGCGCCGGACCGAAGCCGCACGAGGTGGCCGCCGCCCTGGCTCCCGGTGGCATCAGGCCGGTTCTCCAGCCGGTCTTCGAGCTCGCCACCGGTCTGATCGTCGGCTATGAGGCTCTAGCCCGGTTCGACCGAGAGCCTGGCCGCAAGCCGGCCGAGTGGTTCTCGCATCCGGACATGGATGCCTCGCAGAGTCGTCTCCTGGAGCTTGCCGCCGTGCGAGCGCACCTTGCTCTCTTCGCCGATATCCCGGAGCCAGCTTACCTGGCTCTGAACGTCTCGCCGTCCACTGCCGTGTGCGACGAACTGGATCAGATGCTGCGCAACCTGCCCCCCGATCGCCTGGTTCTCGAGATCGGCGTCGATGCCGCAGTGGCCAACTACGAGCCGCTCCGCGCCGGGCTGCCCAGGGTGCGATCGAGAGGAATCAGGCTCGCACTCGACGATGCAGGATACGGCTCGGCAGACTTCCACAGGCTCCTGGAGCTTACGCCTGACATCATCAAGCTGGACGTGAGCCTGACGCGGGACATCGACAAGGACACGACCCATCGCGCCCTGGCATCGGCGATATCTGCGCTTGCCCGGCAGCTCGGGATCGCTGTGGTTGCCGAAGGCATCGAGACGGCGGCGGAGTTCACGACCCTGGTGGACCTTGGCGTCCACTTCGGCCAGGGGTACTTCATGGCCCATCCAAGCGATGTTCTGCTGGGCGCCGGCCGCGCCCCCGCACGACCAGATGCTCCAGCAGTCGTGTCGCGACAACTCGTGCCCGCGGTCAGCGTTGCCATAGTCGACGATCACACGATGGTCGCGCAGGCGGTCGCCGCCTTGCTGGCGTCGAATCCGAGGCTGCGGGTCGCCGGCGTAGCGCTAGATCTGGAAGAAGCCAGAAGGCTGATCGCGCAGGAAAGCCCGGACGTCGTCGTGTGCGACATCCAGCTGGGTGACGAGTCCGGTTTCACTCTTCTCAAGGAATGCGCCGGCCGGGAGCATCCGAGATTCGTCATGTACACCTCCCACGACCACCCGATCTACCACCGGGCCGCCTTCGAGGGCGGCGCGGCGGCTTTCGTTCTGAAGATGGCAGAACCGGACGAGCTGGTCGCGGCCATCATCGCCGCCGCGGACGGCGAGGTCAGCTTCTCGCCGGCGACGATGCACGCCGTTCGCGCCGCTGGGGGCATCCCGACCGCTCGGGAACTGGCTGTCCTGGAGCTGCTCGCCGACGGCCAGTCGACGGTGGAAGTGGCGTCGGCCATGGGCATCAGCCCGCGCACCGTGGAGAGCCATCTGCGTGCCCTCTTCGATCGGGTCGGGGTCCCGAGCAGGACCGATCTGGTCCTTCACGCCATCCGCGAAGGCTGGATACGGCCCAGCGCCGCTCGCTCGGGCGATGCGACGTCGAGCGGGCGCACCCCAGCGTGGCTGGTGGACGCTGGGCTTGCCGAGCCTCATCGGGGCAGAGGCGGAAAGGATCGACCGCCAGAGAAAGGCGAGGAGCGAAGCGATTGAGTGGTCGGCCTGGTGCGGCTCACCATCCGCCGGGCCGACGCGAGACGGGCGTCGCAGACGTCCGGCCGAGCGGCTCTCGGAGGCACCGCCTCACCCGGTTGTACCACTCGCTCGTCCCACGCATGCCGACCCGGTTCCCAACCCAATGGCTTAGTGGAAGTCGCGGCGGCGTGCCGCACGATGTTCACAACCCCATCCGTGCCGCAGCAGAACGAGGCGTATGACTACGGTGGCAGCCGACAAGACCCGGGCCACGCATATACGCTGCTCGGGGGCGGTAACTCGGCTGCGGACGATGGCGGCGCCCGCGACAGACGCGCTCACGCCGCAGTCCGCTGGGCTCGCGTCGAGGATTGCCTCGTGAGGCGCTCGGCCGCCGACGGGGCAGGTAGCGCGGCGTGGGGTCCGGTTCGCGTACGGGTCGATCAGCCTGTCCAAGGACATCGGGTCGCCGCCACCGAGGTCCCGGCCAAGATCCTCTCTGGTGGGCAGCGTGAGCCGAGGCATCCCGTGGGAGTGACATGCAGCGTCGAAGAGTGCGAGCGCGTCGAGCGAGCCCTGCGAGAGAGTGAATCGCGATTCCGCACGCTCATCGACAAGGCTCCCGTCGCGATCGGAGTCAGCAGGGCCGGTACAACCATCGCCGTCAACGAAGCGTACTTGCGCATGTTCGGCTTCGATACCGATGCCGACCTGGTTGGGCACTCGCTTGCCGAGCAGATAGCGCCGCGGCGCCGCCGCCAGGTGCTGGGGCTATCTCAGCGCCGGGCCCGGAGCCTGCCGGCACCAATTGCGTACGAGACGGTGGGCTGCCGGAGAGACGGATCTCAGTTCCCGATGCACGTCGCAATCGCGGAGGTCGAGTTGCCGGACGGGCCCGCAACCGTTGGCTTCCTGACGGACATGACTCTGCTCCAGCAGGCCCTGAGCGACCTGGCCTTCGAGGCCCGCCTCGAGTCGGCCATGGTCGAGGCCCTGCAGCGCCTGCAGCCCAAGGCCACGGCCGAACAGGCGGCCGAGGCGCTGTGTGACGCGATGTGGACGCTGCCGGGAGTGTGCTTCGTTGCAGTCTTCGGCTTCAGCTTCCCGGATCAGATCACCGCGCTGGCGTATCGTGCCCCCTCGGACTTCCCCCGGGCTCCTAGCAAAGACATGCGGACCGGGCTGCTCCACGACCGGGCGGCACGGGGGCCGCATGGCGAGTACTGGGCCGGTTGCCCCGAGGGCGGGACTTGGGAGACCGCTCTGACCGAGATGGATCTGCGGGCGGCCGCCTATGCGCCGATCGTGCACGGCGACCATGCCGACGGGCTGCTCATGGTTGGGACCTCCGACCCCGATCTCGGGCGGATGTTCGTCGAACGGCTTACGGTCGTCGTCGATCTGACCAGCACGCCCAGCGCTCTCCTGGCCGACCGGCTCCACGCCAGGCGTGTCGAACTCGAAACCCGGGCGAATCTCGAGCGAGTCATCCAGGAAGGCGCCTTCCGGACCGTGTTCCAGCCGATCGTCGGCCTGCCCTCGGGGGAGATCGTAGGGCATGAAGCCCTAACCAGGTTCTCGTCCGGACAGCCCCCCGACCTATGCTTCGCGGAAGCCTGGCAGGTGGGTATCGGCGTGGAACTTGAGCTGGCGACACTCGAGCGGGCCATCGAAACCGCCCGGGCCCTGCCGTCCGGCCAGTGGCTGCACCTCAACATCTCGCCCCGGATGCTCGCCGTTCCCGAGGCCCTGAGAGCAACCCTGTCGCGTGCCGATCGGCCGATAGTTCTTGAGATCACCGAACACGAAGCCATCAAAGACTACCCTGCGGTTCGAGATGGGTTCCGGGGCGTAGTTCCGGAGGCCCGGCTGGCAGTCGACGACGCCGGGGCCGGAATCGCCAACTTCACCCACATCGTGGAGCTGCGGGCCGATTTCGTGAAGCTCGACATGGGCCTCGTCCGCGGCGTCAACACGGATCTGGGCAGACAGGCCCTGGTCACAGGGATGCGGCACTTTGCCCGCGCGGCGGGGTGCACCCTGGTCGCGGAAGGTATCGAGACCGGGGAAGAGGCCGACATGGTCCGGCGGCTCGGCGTGGAACTGGGCCAGGGCTATCTCTACGGCAAGCCCGGCCCCGTGGCGAAGCGTCGCGCGTCCCGGCGGGCCTCGAACGGGGCTTCGACCCGGCGACCGGCCGGCCGCCTTGGCTCGACCTAGCTACTCCTCGGCGGGGCGGTGATAGACTCCGGCGACGCGGACCATCACCGCCTCCCGCAAGAGAGCGGCCAGCGCTGCCGAGCAATCGGGCTCGCCCGGTTCGGCGTCCAGGTCCGCCCAGAAGACGTACTCCCAGCGGACCCCGCGGCTGGGCCGCGATTCCAGGCGCGAGAGGTTGACGTCGCGCTCGGCGAAGCAGCCCAGGCAGCGGTACAGGCTGCCCGGCACGTTGCGCACCGCCCAGACGAGGGTCGTCTTCGTCGGCCCGGCCACGGTGGCGGGCTTCAGCCAGCCGTCGCCCAGCGGGTCGCGCGCCAGGACGGCGAAGCGGGTGCGGTTGGCCTGGCCGGTCTGGATGTCCGAGGCCAGCACCTCCAGGCCGTAGATCGGCGCCACCCGCGGCGAGGCGATTGCCGCCGCGCCCATCTCCTTGTTGTCGGCGATGGCCTTGGCCGCACCGGCGGTGTTGTAGCTGGTCATGACCTGCCACGGCCGGGTGCGCAAGAAGGCGTCGGCCTGGTCCAGGGCCTGGGCGATGCTGTAGACGCGCTCGATCTGCTCGACCTTCTGGCCCGGCATGGCCAGCAGGGCCAGGTGGACCGGCACGGTCACCTCAGCAACGATCCTGATCTCGTCGAACTCGAACAGCAGGTCGTAGATCTCGCGCACGCTGCCGCCGGCCGAACGCTCGATCGGCACGACGCCGGCTTCGACGTCGCCCCTGTTGACGGCTTCGAAGACCTCGCGCCAGGTCGGCATAGCCACAGTTAACGGCGCCGCGAAAGCCGAGAAGACGCCTTCCTCGCTGAAGGCGCCCTCTTCGCCCTGGAAGGCGACCCGCGGCGCGCCCGCTTTCGGCGATGCCATCCCAACCTCCACCTGTGAGCCGAAACGACTACTTGCTGGCGCCATTCTGGGCGACAGTGGTGAAGTGGCGCTCATCGCGCCGCCGCACCTCCGCGCCCGTCTTCCAGATGGCGTACTCGAGTGAGTCGATCAGCGCCTGGCAGCTGGCGGCGATTATGTTCGTCCCGCTGCCCATCGTCGACCACTCCAGGGCCCCGTTCGATGAGTCGATGATGACTCGCGTCTGGGCCGCGGTGGCCTCCTCGCTGTCGAGAATGCGGACCTTGTAGTCAACCAGGTGGACGGCATCCAGCTGAGGGTAGAAGGCGCCCAGGGCCTTGCGCAGGGCCGTGTCCAGAGCGTTGACCGGGCCGTTCCCGTCGGCGGCGGTGTGGAGCACCTCGCCGGCCACCTCCACCTTGACGGTCGCCTCGGCCAGGAGCTCGGAACCGCCGCGCTGTTCCACCAGGACGGTGTAGTCGCACAGCTCGAAGGGCCGAGCGTAGCTGGACTTGTGCCGCCGCACCAGCAACTCGAAGGAGGCTTCGGCGCCCTCGAAGGCCAGGCCTTCGGCTTCCAGCTGCTTGATGACCTGGCTCAGCTTCTTGGGGTCGACGTCGTCGAGCTGCTGGCCGAGCTGCTCAGCCCGCAGCTGGGTGTTGGCCCTGCCGCCCAGCTCGCTCACGACCAGGCGGCTGAGGTTGCCGACGACCGCCGGGTCGATGTGCTGGTAGGCGCTACTGGCCCGGGCCGTGGCCGCGCCGTGAACCCCACCCTTGTGGGCGAAGGCCGAGCGACCCACGTAGGGCTGGTGGTCGTCGGGGGTGATGTTGACGATCTCGGCCACGTAGCGGGCCAGCTCGGTCAGCTCGCCCAGGCGGCCGGACGGCACGGGCTGGTACTTGGTCTTGAGCTCCAGGTCGGCCAGGATGCTCACCAGGTTGGCGTTGCCGCAGCGCTCGCCGTAGCCGTTGACCGTGCCCTGGACGTGGCGCGCGCCTGCCGCCACCGCGGCCAGCGAGTTGGCCACCGCCAGCTCCGAGTCGTTGTGGCAGTGGATGCCCCACACGACCTCGGGCTTGCCGTCCTCGGCCAGGGCTGCGATGGAGGCGCGGGTGATCTCGGCGACCTCGTCCGGCAGCGCCCCGCCGTTCGTCTCGCACAGGACCAGCGTCGTGGCGCCGGCGTCGCGAGCCGCCCGCAGGGTCGCCAGGGCGTAGGCCGGGTCGTCTTTGTAGCCGTCGAAGTAGTGCTCGGCGTCGTAGATCGTCTCCCGGCCGGCGGCCACGGAGAATGCGACCGAGTCGCCCACCATTGCCAGGTTCTCCTCCGGCGTGGCCTGGAGGACCTCGCGCACGTGGAGCAGCCAGCTCTTGCCGAAAACGCAAACGACCGGGGTTTCGGCCGCCACCAGGGCGGCCAGGTTCGGGTCGGCCTCGGCGCTGTTGCTGCGATGGCGGGTCGAGCCGAAAGCCGCGATCTTCGCGTTCTTCCAGGCGATTGAGCGGGCGGCCTCGAAGAAGTCCACGTCCTTGGGGTTGGAGCCCGGCCAGCCGCCCTCGACGTAGGGCATGCCGAACTCGTCCAGGCGGCGGGCGACCTTGATCTTGTCGGCCAGCGAGACGATGAGGCCTTCGCGCTGGGTCCCGTCGCGAAGGGTCGTGTCGTAGAGAACTACGCGATCACTCATTGGAATCCACCCGCATCTGCGTTCGAGGAAGTCGTAACGGCCATGGACGGGGTGGACTCAATCAAGCTGGAGACGACCTGGTCGGCCATCTCCTGCGTTCCCACCTTCTTCGTGTCTGGTTGATCTCCGATCGCCGCGACGAGGTCGGGCGTGCGATAACCCGCGTTCAGCGTGGCCGTCACGGCCGCCTCGACGGCGTCGGCCACGTCGGCCCGCCCCAGCGACCAGCGCATCAGCATGGAGCCCGACAGGATCGTGGCCAGCGGGTTGGCGAGGTCTTGCCCGGCGATGTCCGGGGCCGAACCGTGGATCGGCTCGTACAGCCCAAAGAGACCATACTCCGTGCGCCGCTCGCCCAGCGAGGCCGACGGCAGCATCCCCAGCGAGCCGGCCAGGACGCTGGCTTCGTCGGAGAGGATGTCGCCGAAGAGGTTCTCCATGACCAGCACGTCGAACTGGGCCGGGCGGGTGACGAGCGACATGGCGCAGGCGTCCACCAGCCGGTGCTCCAGCTCGACGTCCGGGTAGTCGGGCTTGACCTCCTCGACGATCGTCCGCCACAGGCGGCTCGACTCGAGAACGTTGGCCTTGTCGACGCTGGTCAGCTTCTTGCGCCGCCCGCGGGCCAGCTCGAAGCCGAGTTGCACCACACGACGGATCTCGTGCTCGGTGTAGGTGAGGGTGTCGACGACCTCGCGTCCGGCAGGCGTTGCCCGCTGCTCTGACGGCTTGCCGAAGTACAGGCCCCCGGTCAGCTCGCGCACGATCAGCAGATCGACGTCCCTGACGAGCGACTCGCGCACCGGCGAACTGGCGGCCAGGATCGGCTGGACCGTGACCGGCCGAAGGTTGGCGTAGAGGGCCAGGTCCTTGCGCATCCGGAGCAGGGCCTGCTCGGGCCGAACCTTGGCCTTCGGATCGCTGTAGCGCGGATCCCCGATGGAACCGAAGTAGACCGCGTCGGCGGCGGCGCAGAGAGCCAGGTCCTCGTCGCGGATGCCTGTCCCGTAGGCGTCGATGGCCACGCCCCCGACGAGGATCTCGGTCCACTCGATGCCGAAGCCGAAGGCCTGCGCGGCCGCCTCGAGAACGCGGCGGCCGCCGGCTATCACTTCCCTGCCGATGCCGTCCCCAGGGACGACAACGAGTCGATACGTCGGGGGTACGTCTACTGGCGCCTTGTCGCTCATGAGGGCCTCAGTGCCGCTACTTCGATTTCGCGGCAGCCTGAGGCTGACCGTCGACGATCTCGACAGGGTTCAGGAACGGCATCTTGGCCCGCAGCTCGGCACCCACCTTCTCGATCTGATGGCCGCGCCCGGCTTCGCGCATCTTCTTGAACTCCGGCAGGCCGGCCTCGTTCTCGGCGATCCAGCGAGCCGCGAACGACCCGTCCTGGATCTCCTTGAGCACCTGCTCCATGGCCGCTCGAACCTGCGGGCCGATGACGCGCGGGCCCGAGACGTAGTCGCCGTACTCGGCCGTGTCGCTGACGCTGAAGCGCATGAAGTTCATGCCGCCGCGATAGAAGAGATCGACGATCAGCTTCAGCTCGTGCATGACCTCGAAGTAGGCCAGCTCGGGCTGGTAGCCGGCCCCGACGAGCGTCTCGAAGCCGTTGCGGATCAGCTCCGTCACGCCGCCGCACAGGACCGTTTGCTCGCCGAAGAGATCCGTCTCGGTCTCTTCCTTGAACGTCGTCTCGAGCACGCCGGCGCGCGTGGCGCCGATGCCGCGGGCGTAGGCCAGGACGCGAGCCCGAGCGGTCCCGGAGGGGTCCTTCTCGACGGCGAAGAGCGCCGGCACGCCGCCGCCCTGCTCGAAGACCGAGCGCACCAGGTGGCCGGGGCCCTTGGGCGCGACCATGCCGACGTCGATCCCCTCGCCCGGCTTGATGCGATCGAACCGGATGTTGAAGCCGTGGGCGAACATCAGCAGCTGGCCGGGACGCATGTTGGGCGCGATCTGCTCCTCGTACACCTTCTTCTGGATGGTGTCGGGGACCAGGATCATGATCACGTCGGCGGCCTTGACCGCCTCGGCCATGTCGGCCGTCTTGAGCCCCGCCTCTTCGGCAAGGGCGCGGGCCTTGGGGTTGGCTTCGACCACCGTGACGTCGTGGCCGGAATCTTGAAGGTTCTGGGCATGGGCGTGGCCCTGGCTGCCGTAGCCGACGATCACGATCTTCTGGCCGGCCAGCGCCTTCGGGTCTGCGTCGGCGTCGTAGTACATCTTCGCGGTCATCGTTTCACTGCCTCCTCGATCGACCCGGCGCCCCGGGACATGACGACGGTACCCGAGCGGACGAGCTCCTTGATGCCGAAGCCGCGCAGAAGCGCTATCAGCGCGTCCACCTCGGACTCCGTCCCGGTCGCCTCCACGATCAGCGACTCGGCCGCCAGATCCACAACCTTGGCCTTGTACATGTCGGCAATGGTCAGCACCTCGCCGCGATTGCGGTCGTCGGCGCGGACCTTGATAAGGGCTATCTCATGATCGACGGTAGGGTCGTTGGTGACGTCCTGGACCTTGAGCACGTCGATCAGCCTGTACAGCTGCTTGGCAACCTGCTCCACCAGGACGTCGTCGCCCTGCAGCGTAATGGTCATGCGGCTGACCTCCGGCTGATCAGTGTGACTGACAGCGAGGGTCTCGATGTTGAAGTTGCGCGCCCGCATCAGGCTGGCCACACGATTGAGGACGCCCGGCCTGTTCAGGACGATGGCCACCAGGACATGGCGATGGGGCTCGCCCTGGCCGGGCAGAGCACGGGCCGGAGGCGCCGAGTGAGCCGGCGCCGGACGTGCCTTGTCGGGAGTGGGATTGGCGCTCATTGGTTCGGCTCCTCGAACTGCTCTTCCAGGAGGTCGGACAGGCCCTTGCCGGCCGGCATGATGGGGAAGACGTTCTGTTCGGCGGCGATACAGAACTCGATCAGGGCTGGACCATCGACCGCGCGGGCCGCAGCGATGGCCTTGTCGACCTCCTCGGGCGACCCGGCCGTGAACGCGGCGACCCCATAGGCCTCGGCCAGCTTCAGCCAGTCCGGCCCGAGCAGATGGCTGGAGTGGTAGTTGCCGGCGTAGAACAGCTCCTGCCACTGGCGGATCATGCCCAGCTTGTGGTTGTTCAGGACGGCGACCTTGACCGGGATGCGGTCCTGGACCAGGGTCATCAGTTCCTGGACCGTCATCTGCAGGCCACCGTCGCCGACGATGGCCCACGTCTCCTTGTCGGGCCGGCCCACCGCGGCACCCAGGGCTGCCGGCAGACCGAAGCCCATCGGGCCCAGACCGCCGGCGCTGAGATGACTGTTGGCCCGCCGATAGCCGCCGTATCGGGCCGTCCACATCTGGTTCTGGCCAACGTCTGCCACGAGGGTGGCGTCGTGACCGGACGCCTCGGCTATCTTGCAGACGACGAAATCGGCCGAGAGCTGCCCGTTGCGCCAGGCCCCCGAGCCGTGCCAGGGCATCTTCTCCGATTCGGCTCGCCAGGCCGCGAGTTCCTCGAGGTAGGCCGCCCGCTTCTCCGAAGCAACGGGTTCGACCTGCGGAATAAGGGTCTTCAGGACGTGTTTGACGTCGCCCACGATCGGCACCTCAACGGCAACGTTCTTGCCGATCTCGGCCGGGTCGATGTCGACGTGGATGATGCGGGCGTAGGGCGCGAAGGTTGGCACGTGGCCTGTCACGCGGTCGTCGAAGCGCATGCCGAGAGCGATGAGCAGGTCCGACGACTGGATGGCCCTGTTAGCGTGCTTCCAGCCGTGCATACCGACAAAACCCAGGCTCAGGGGATGGTCCTCGGGCAAGGAGCTGATACCCAAGAGAGTGTAGGTAACGGGGATCTGGGCCCTCTCGGCCAGCTGGCGCAGCTCCTCGGTGGCGCCTGCGATGAGCACGCCGTGGCCCGCCACGATGACCGGCCGCTCGGCCTTCGCGATCTCCTGGGCGGCCAGCTTGACCTGGCGCGGGTGACCATCGAACTTCGGCTTGAAGCCGGGCAGGTAGAGGGTCTCCGGATGCTCGGCCTGGCACTCACCCATCAGGGCGTCCTTCGTCAGGTCAATGTGGACCGGCCCGGGGCGCCCGACGCTGGCGATGTGGAAAGCCTCGGCGACGACCCGCGGGATGTCGTTGGGATCGCGGACCAGGTAATTGTGCTTGGTACACGGCAAGGTGATGCCGGTAATGTCGATCTCCTGGAAAGCATCCCTTCCCAGCAGCGAGGAGACGACGTTGCCGGTGATGGCGACCATCGGCACCGAATCCAGCATGGCATTGCCGATGCCCATGACCAGATTGGTGGCCCCGGGGCCCGACGTGGCCATGCAAACACCGACCTGGCCGGTGGCGCGGGCGTAGCCGTCGGCGGCGTGGGCAGCGCCCTGCTCGTGGCGGACCAGGATGTGACGCAGCTCAGGGTAGTCACCCAGGACGTCATAGAGAGGCAGGAGCACGCCGCCAGGGAAGCCGAAGACGATGTCCACGCCCTGGCGGAGCAGGGACTCGCACACCGCGTCGGCCCCTATGCGCGGCCGCTTGACGCCCCGCTCAGCCAGGCTCTTGATCTGGAGACGTTTGGAATCCGTCAGCATCTCGCGCCGCCCGGCGTTGATCTTTTCCGCCCGGGCCGTGCCGGCCCCGGGCGTGTGATCGATGCGTTGGCGTGCTCCCTTCGTCGCCGTAGACGAACGGCCCGAACTCTCGTCCGTGGTCGCCATGGCTGCCGCCCTTCCTTTCCTGCTCTGCCCTGCCTGGTTCTCTTAGCCATCAAAAAGACCCTCGCCGTCCGGCGAGGGTCTGGTCGTCCTGGGGTTAGCGCTACTGGCGCTGGTCCCGTCGTCCAGTCTCCCGCCGGGAGCCGATAATGAGCCCGAGTACGCGCTCAATGCCCAGCTCGAACGAGCGGATCAGACCGAAGAGGGATACATCGACCAGGCCGAGGTTGTCCACGGGCGCCTGGACACGCCGACCATCCGTCCTGATCAGGACGGCCACATTGCGGCGGTTCCGGCGATCGAACAGGCCCAATCTGGTCCTCAGTAGCTACAACCGCACCACCTGCACGGGCGGTTCGGTTGGCCGAGTGTAGCAGCCCCGGTCAAGGTTTGTCCCCGGCGGCGGTCAGGTAGCCGCTGAGACGATGGTACCTGCGTCGAGTGCGGAGACCGGCTGGCCGCCGCGAGGCAACCGGCGCCGATCGCGAGCGCGCCCGCGATCGGATATCGCGGGCTGGCGCCGAAGGCCCGCTCGGCTCTATACTCCTAATCGTGAGCAATCCCGATCCCGTTACTAGGATATCGCCCCCGCCGGCCGGCGGGCCGTCTCTTCGGCTGCGAGGAGTGCCCATCGGTCGCAGCGTGCGCGTGACGGCCATGTCCGACGCGGCCCGGGCGACGCTGGAGCACGAGGGGATAGTGACGGGGACGGTGTTGAAGTTGGAGCGGCGAGTCGGGCTCGGCGGGCCGGTCATCGTGAAGCTGGGGCGGGCCAGGCTGGCCATCGCTCGGGCCGTGGCCGGCAAGGTCGAAGTCGAGACCGTCGAGGAGGAGCCCGGATGAGGCTCTCCCGCTTCCTCGGCCGCGGACGCTCCGCCCGGGCGGACGGCGACCTGCCGCTGATCGCCCTGGTCGGTCGGCCGAACGTGGGCAAGTCCACCCTGATGGGCGTCGCCAGCGGTCGCTACGTCGAGAGCGTCAACGCGCCGGGGACCACGGTCATGGTCGAACGGGCCCGCGTCCGGACCCCCGAAGGCAAGGCCTGGCTGGCCGACACGCCGGGGACGCTGTCGCTCCAGGATTCGCCGGCCGGAGGGGATCCGTTCTGGAAGACGCTGACCGCCCTGCGCCCGGACGCGATCCTGCTCGTGGGCGACGCCGGCGACCTACGCCGTCACCTGCCCCTGGCCCTGGCCTGCCGCGACCTGGGGCTGCCGATCGTCTTCGCCGCCAACCTCGTGGACGAGGCCGCCGGCCACGGCATCGAAATAGATTCGGGGCGGCTTTCGCAGCTGCTGGCGGCGCCGGTCCACCTGACGGACGGACGCCGCGGAAGCGGCGTCCGCGAAGCCGTGACCGACGCGGTCCGCCTGGCCAACTACCGGCGCGAACGCCTGGCCGGGGCGTCCCCCCGCAGCACGGTCCCGGCTCGCATCTACGACCTGGGCCTGGAGCGGCACCTGACGGAGCGGGCGCGAGAGATGCAGACCGGCCGGTCGCTCGGGGCAGCGTCCGTCGCGGCGCCCGCTCTGCGGGATCTCGTCGCCGCGTCGGTAGTGTCGCCGCGTGGCGCAGCGGCTCTGGCCATGGCCATCGATCTCGAGCCGGCGCGCTGGCGCGTCGGAGGGGATTGGGCCGCCCAGGTAGAGCGGCGCCGCGACATGACCACGTCGCTGGCGGACCGGATGTCCATCTGGACGACCTCGATCTGGCCCGGACTGCCGCTCTTCCTCGGCGCCACGATCTCGGTCTTCGTGACGATGCTCGTCGTGGGCGGCGTTCTGTCCGATCTCCTCACCCGGTCCTGGGATGCCACCGTCGCGCCTGCCCTGACCGGAGCCGCTGAGGGGCTGGCGCCCGGTAGCCCGATTGCGGCCGGGGTCCTGTGGGGCCTCAACGGCGGCATCCTGGCGGTCCTCGCCGTCGGCGTCCCCTACATCTTCACCTTCTATCTGCTGCTGGCGATCCTGGAGGATTCGGGCTATCTGACCAGCGCCGCCGTCCTGACCGACCGGCTCTTCAACGTCCTGGGGCTGCCCGGCCGGGCGGCCATTCCGCTCCTGACCGCGACCGGCTGCAACGTCCCGGCCATCTACGGCACGCGGGTTCTGCCGCGGCGGCGCGAACGCCTCCTGGGCGCATTCCTGATAACCATGGTCCCCTGCTCCGCCGGGTCGGCGGTGGTCATGGCCGCCCTGGCGCCCTTCGCCGGACCGATCGTCGCCCTGGCTGCCTTCGTCCTGATCGGCGCCATCACCTTCGTCGCTGGCCTGGCCGCCAACGCCATCGTCCCCGGCCGCCAGTCGGAGCTGGTTCTCGAGCTGGCTCCGCTTCGACTGCCGGTCGCCCGCCAGGTGCTGCGCAAGGCCTGGTTCCGCTTCGCGGAGTTCGCCCACTCGGCCGTCCCGATCATGCTCGGCGGCTCGATCGTGCTGGGCCTGGCCTACGAGACCGGCCTGATCTGGCCGGCGGCGAAGGTGCTCGATCCGATCGTCATCGGCTGGCTCGGCCTGCCTTCCGTGGCCGGCCTGGCGATGGTCTTCGGCTTCCTGCGCAAGGAGCTGGCGCTGCAGCTACTGGTGGCCCTGGCCGTCGTTCAGCTCGGGGCCACGGCGGCGAC
>Ga0315552_1000428_pt1 | contig 26109 bp, 13 predicted proteins | sample SalMarSW160170MG_2_FD_203102 | JGI IMG/M metagenome (GOLD analysis project Ga0315552, IMG submission 203102) | Salt marsh sediment microbial communities from the Plum Island Ecosystem LTER, Massachusetts, United States - Salt Marsh Sediment SW1601-70 ...
TTATGAAGAATCAGCAAACATTACCGGGTGCAGGCAGGAATATTGTCTTCAAAAGATGGGATAACATGGATGAGAATGACAAGCCCGATGTGGTGATCTTCTTTGCCAGACCTGATGTGTTATCCGGACTCTTCACCCTTGCCAACTTTGATCAGTATGAGCCAAATGGCACATTCACTCCATTTGCCGCAGGTTGCGGATCAATAGTGTACTATCCGTATCAGGAAAGTAAATCTGAACGGCAAAGAGCTGTTATCGGTATGTTTGATCCCTCAGCACGGCCGTGTGTTAATGAAAATATACTGACTTTCGCTGTCCCTTTTAAAAGATTTGAGAAGATGATCGGCTATGTGGAAGAGAGCTTTCTTATTACCGAAACATGGAGCATCCTCAGGAAAAGGATTGACTCAAAGCAGCATTTTTAGTAACTTGGTTCGTCGAATATGATCTGATCTTAATCCGGCTTAATATGTTCCAGGGTCTGAAAATAGCAGTCAAACGACAAAAAAAGCTTCTGGCGATCTTCTTTGTTACCATTTTCCTTCCTTCGGTAATACTAAGCATCTTTGGGATCATTGCCCTGCGTAATGAAAAATTCAGGGTTGAAAAACAGATCGAAAACGAACAGCTCCAGATCGCAAACAGCATTAAAGACAGGATCGAAACAAAATTCACCGAAATTGGGGAAAGACTCGAGAACCTTGCCAGCTACCCTGCCTTCCGTCAGAAAGACTATACGGTTATAAAAGAACTAATAACCGGCCTTTTTGAGAAAGATTCACTGGCCAGCATCATATTTCTTCTTTACAATAATGGAGAACCGGTTTTTTCACTGTTCCGGACAGGATCTGAAGAAAATGCGGGGAGACCTGAGCCTGTTTATGACAGTTTTCTTCAGCAACAGATAAAGGATGCTGAAGATGCAGAATACATCAGGAATGATTACCTCACGGCTGCCTCGATTTATAATGACGCCTTCCGGCAATCAGGGAATAAAATCATCAAAGCCCGGATGTTGAACCTTACAGCAAGGAACCTGATGAAAGCAGGCAAATTCAATGAAGCAGCTGATGTTTATTCGCGGATCATTAATGATTATCCGGACGAGAGAACAGAAGCAGGATTGCCTCTGGACCTGTATGCAAAAATACAGATGACAGAGTGTTACAGCATGCCTGGTGACAAAGGATCAGCTGTAGGAAATGACCTGACCGTTTTTGAGGAACTCCTTGTAAACAGGTGGAACCTGAACGAAAGCCGGTTTAAAACCTATGCTTCCATAGTTATTGAAAGACTGACAGGTTTATTATCAGATAGTGCCCTGGAATCGACGGAATATTTATCCCGGTTTGAGGAGCTTGAAAAACGATATCATTATAGGACAGAACAATGGGAGACCATTGGCAACATCAGGTCATACATAGTTCCGGAACTGCCTGGCTACTTTCAGACCGGTTCACGTTCTCCCTCTCCGTTTGAATTTTCAAAGAGGGTTGGCAGCGAGGATTACCTGGTCCTGGCGGCTATGATTCCCGGGCAAAGCCAGCTGGACAATGCGGGGATACTGGCTGCCAAACTGGACAACCTTTACCTGCAGAATAATATCCTTACCAATGCTGTTGAAGAAATCAAGCCACTCCGGAATACGGCGATATATATCACTACCCTTTCAGGAGACTCGATAAAAGGAAGTAAAAACAACAATCCGGATGCTGTCACAACAACATCATTATTTGATAACAATTTCCCTCCCTGGCGCCTTGAGCTGACTTACACCGGTCCCAAAGGTCTGGGAGAAATAAGTATTTTTTCGAATTTCTATTTCTGGACAATTATCACCCTCATCATCATCCTTGTGTTTGGTGCCGCATTGATAGCAAGGATTGTTGCCCGCGAGATGGAAATACTGAAGATCAAGTCCGATTTTGTATCATCGGTTTCACACGAATTTAAGACTCCGCTAACCTCCATGAAATCCCTCACCGAAAGGCTTGAGGAGGGAAAGGTGACAGAACCTGGAAAAATGAAACAGTATATTTCGATTATTGCCAATGATATTGACAGGCTTATTCATCTGGTCAGTAACATCCTGAGCTTTTCAAAGATAGAGGAAGGGAAAAAGATCTATAAAAAGGAAAAAACAGACATTGTCATCTGGTTAAAGGAGGTGATCAATAATTATAAGAAAGAAAATATTGAAAGCGGCATCATCATTAATGTTCAGCTTGATAATAACATGCCCGCTCTTCACATCGACAGGGATGCCATGGCACAGGCAATATTTAACCTTCTGGATAATGCTGCCAAGTTCTCACGGGGGAAAAAGGAGGCAGAGGTAACAGCGGAAAGGAAAAACTATTCGATAATCATAAAGGTTAAGGATAAAGGAATCGGCATAGAAAATGATGAAAAGGATAAGATATTTGAAAAGTTCTATAGAGGGGAAAGCGCCCTAAAATATCTGATCAAAGGGACCGGTCTTGGGCTGGCTCTGGTAAAATATACAGTTGAGGCCCACAACGGACATATTGATGTGGATAGCGAATCCGGATGGAGTACTGTTTTTACAATAACTCTTCCGGTTTCGGATAAAAAGTAAGGAGGCATAAATGGCAAAAAAAATTCTCATTATTGAAGATGATCCGGGAATTCAGCTTTCATTAAAAGATGAATTTGAATCGGAAGGATTTTATGTTTACACCGCAGATGATGGTCTGGCCGGTCAGGAAATGATTGAAAAGAATCCGCCGGATCTGATCATTCTCGATCTCATGCTGCCTTTCCGGAACGGATACGAGATCTGCAAAAAGCTGAGGCAGGAGGGTAACAACGTTCCCGTCATCATGCTCACTGTGAAAGACCAGGAGGTCGACAAGGTGCTGGGGCTGGAACTGGGAGCCGACGATTATGTCACCAAACCCTTCAGTCTCCGGGAATTATTGGCACGCGTGAATGCTTTGCTTAGAAGATCTTCTGAAAGCATGTCGGAAAGTACTCAGTTCTCAATCGGAGACACATTATTTGACCTTAAGAAATACAGGGCATTGAAGAAAGGCAAAGAGATCGAATATACCACGCTTGAATTACAGATGGTGAAGCTGCTCTATGAAAGAAGGGAACAGGTAGTAAACCGGATAGATTTTCTTAGCCGGATATGGGGTGAAAATAATACGTTGGTCAGTGAAAGGACCATTGACAGCCATATAGCCAATATCAGGAAAAAACTGGAAGATGATCCTTCAGATCCCAGGTATATTATAAGTGTCAGGGGTGTGGGTTATAAGCTGGTCGTATAGGTTACAAGCATAGTCATTGTTAAATCATCATGTTATCATCACATTTCCTTGACATTACTCCTTGAGGTTCATCTTAACTTTGATGAAAAATTACACAGTTGTTGAAAACCAAAAACAAGGAGGGCATAAAGATGAAAATGAATAAAACATGCTTAATTCTCATTTTAACAATAGCCGGACTATTCCTGTCCGGTACTGAAGTATTATCTCAGCAGGCTGCAGGGCAGTTATATGAAAAAGCGCTTTATCTGGAGGAAGCGAAAGGGGAATTGCAGGGTGCGATAGACCTCTATAATCGGATTGCGGAAAACCGGAATGCAGATCAGTCCTTCCAGGCAAAGGCATTGCTTCATATGGGATTGTGCTACGAAAAACTGGGGAAGCAGGAAGCTGTTAAATCATATCAGCGCCTGGTTAATAATTTCCCCGCACAAAAAAATGAGGTCGCCATTGCCAGGGAAAGACTTGCCAGGTTGATGCCAATTGCTGAGAAGGTTACAAAAGCTTCCCTCATACCGAAGTTTACGAAGATAGAGATCCCCACAAAACCAGGTAACGGAGTTTTATCACCAGATGGAAAGAATCTTGCTTATATTTCTGAGAAATCTCTCTGGATTGTACCTGTTCATGGTAAAACAAATCCTGACATTGCCGGCGAACCGGTCAGACTCACTGATCCTATTGAAATATGGGATCTTGCAAACATGTGCGCAGTATGGTCTGCAAACGGCAAATGGCTGGCTTTTTATGCAACTGAAAACAGAGAAGACGTTATTTACATACTTTCAGCAAATGGAGGTAAGCCAGTTAAAGTACCGATTAATCAAAAACGACCTGATATAGGTGGTTACGATTACCGTATGAGCCTATCGCCTGATGGCAAACTGCTTGCATTTGTTGATTGTAACCAAAACAATATTCCCTCTATTTATACAATCCCTACAGATGGCGGCTCCCAAAAAAAACTGACCGATTTAGGATTCAGAGAACCATCATTTTCACCTGATGGAAGATTTATTGCAATGGTCAAAATTGACGTAAAAGACAAATTGGGAAACGAAATATATATCATTCCATCAACAGGTGGGGATCCGATCCTGATCAGCGATGATGCTGACGTTGTAAAAAGCCCGGTATGGTCTCCCGATGGATCGATGATAGCATTTCTTGCCAGAAAATATGAAAAAGGTTGGGCTAACAACAGCAATGAATTATGGATTGCCGCTGTTGACAGGAATGGGAAACCTACGGGATTGATCACTAAAACAGAACTAAGTAATTCAACAACATCAATGTTGGCAGGTTGGAGCCCTGACAATAAAATTGGCATGTGGCTATCAAAGCCCGAGAAGAATTTGTTATATACAGTTCCGGCAACTGGTGGTCAGGCAATGCAGGTTACATCTAAAAACAGCTGGATGCCATGCTGGTCGCCTGACGCTAAACATTTGTATTTTGATGGCATCAATACCGATAATTTTGCAGGCCTAGAAACTGTTCCGGTTACAGGAGGTGAGGTGCTAAGAATACCCATCAGGTTCAAAGAAACAATTCAGCCTGAAATGCCTGTAGGTGGTATTTCTGTTTCCCCGGATGGACAAAAAATTGTATTTGAAACCTATTATAATGATGTCAACGATTCAATAATTCAGAAAAAGCCGGAAGGATTTCATCATATCATTACTATTCCGGTTAATGGAGGCAGCCCGGTTGAATTAACAACAAATCCTTTACCAGACGGATATCCTGTATGGTCGCCGGATGGCAGATATATTGCATTTTTACGCCGAGAAACTGGTTCTATCGGAAATATGTATACAATTCCTGCTGAGGGGGGCACGCCAAAAAAAGTTACATCGGCAAATGATAAAATAACATATGGCAGGATCGACTGGTCTCCCGATGGAAAATGGATCGGATTTTTTTCTGCAGATAGTACAATTAAAATGATCCCTGCCGGAGGAGGAAATTCAAAAGTCGTGGTTAAGGGTGTGGATGCTAATTCTCATTTCGGACTTTCATTTTCACCAGAAGGGAATAAAATAGCTTATTCCAATAAAGAAAAACTTTACGTGGTTGATTTAAATTCCGGAAAGAAGGAGGAAGTCCGGACCGGATTAGATGCTGTGCCAACTATGCCAGCCTGGTCGCCTGATGGAGGGAAAATAGCTTTTAGCGCTTACATTGAGGAAGAAACTGATCTGTGGTTCATGGAAGACTTTCTGCCACTTGAAAAGCTTGAACAACCACGAGGTCTTGAAATTGTTAAAGCATCCAAAGGAATCACAATAAAGCAGGTATGGACCGGATCTGAAGTGGGTGATTTTCATAGTGTTTCAGCTGATGGTAAATATCTGTCATTTGTTGCAAGGGAAACGGGTGACCTGGCAATTCGAAACCTGGAAACCAAGGAAAATAAACTTTTAACGAATGAAGGCTGCTGGAATGGGCCATATTACTGGTCCGATGACAATTTATTAACCGCTGATGGCAAAAAGATCGTTTATTCATGGTACAACAATGACGATGAATATGATCTGCGGTTACTGGAAGTTAATAAATCTCAACCCAGAATCATTTACAAACCAAAGACTCCTGAAAAATTAATTCCTAAGTTATTTTATTCAGATGATAAAAAAGTAATTGTTCAAAGATTTATGTCGAGCGAACCCTGGTACCTCGCAACAGTAAATTTAGAAAATGGTGATATAGTTAATCAGAAAGATTTTGAGGGTAACTATAGTATGAAGCTGGCAATGAGTCCGGATCCTAAATATTTTGGATTTGATTTTCGTAACAAAAATGATTGGTTAAGGTTTGATATTCACTTATTATCAACAGATGGAAAAGAAGAACTGCCACTGGTCGATCATCCTGCCAACGACCGGTTGATTGGCTGGCTGCCGGGAAAAGATGAAATGCTCTTTACCAGTGACCGTTCCGGTTCAAGCGATCTTTGGGCTTTAAATACTGCAAAACTTAATGAACCTGGAGAACCAAGGCTAATTTTAAAGAATGTTGGAGATATATATCCGTTGGGATTCAACAATGATGGTAATCTTTTTTACAGTGTCGAGTTCCGGAAATACAATTCCTACATTGTACCAATAGACCAAAACGAGGGAAAATTACAATTCCAGTCAAGGCTACCTTTGTTTGGATCAATGAGAGATCCGGTTTGGTTTGCTGATGGGGTAAGATTGCTTTATACAGAATATTCTATTGTGATGGGCGGATTACAGGCTCATACTCTGATATTAAATAATACCGAAACTGGAAACTCCAGGCGCCTGGCTGATAATATCGCCTGTTTAACTGCCCGTCTTTCTCCCGATGAAAAATCTGTTCTGGTATTTGGTTATGACGGATCAAGAATTAAGGATAAAAATTATAAAGGCGGGGTTTATAAAATTGACATCGGGTCAGGTACACCAACAGAAATATCAGTAGGGCATGATGCTTCATATCCTGTGGAATGGGATAATAATGGGGAAAACATCTTCTACATCAGTAACACTCAAATTATCAGGCACAATATTAAGTCTGGTATGGAAAATGTAATATTTGAGGATGAGGATTTAACAGTCATGACCATCCTCAAAAGATCGGCAGATGGTAATCACCTCTTTTTTGATCTTCAAAAAGGTGATAAGGAGAAACATCTGATGAGTATCTCATTTGATGGAGGAGGGCTTCGAACAATTAGTAAACTTAATGTTCCCTTTACGCATGTTTTATACAAAATGCTTGCGTTTCCAACAGAAGGCGACTGTATATATTTTTCGTCCGGGTCTGTTTTATGGAAGATTCCAAACACAGGAGGTAATCCTGAAGAAATATGGCATTCGGATAATCCCATCGCAGGTTTTAGCATTCATCCTGGAGGTACAAATATGGTGCTTTCCTTATATGAACGGGAAGTGGAAATCCGTACTATAGAGAACCTGGCTCAGGAGCTTGAGAAACTTGATAAAATGGATCATTGAAAAGCTTAACCACGGAGTTGCACGAAGTACGCACAGAGTTACACAGTTAAAGAACTCCGTGTTCCTACTCCGTGTAACTCTGTGTTACTCTGTGGTTAATACTCCCCATAATTATAAATCCATTATTCAGCTTTAATTCACAAATTCTTGATCCTTTTGTAGCTTATTCAACGTGCAATAAAATAGACGAAGATAAGACCTTCAACCAGTTATTACCTGGCCTTTGCGCCGTTACGCCGTTAATTATTTTGCCATGACACAATTTTTACATAACTTATACTTTTTCGTGACAACGGGCATTTATGGTCGCCGTAGATTTGTAATGAAACTAAAAGGAGGACCAAAAAATGAAACCAATCGTTATCAACATTATTCTCGTAATAGCCCTTATTGCAGGCAACATAACTTCTTCACAGGCCCAGTCTGCCGAACAGCTTTACCAGAAAGGCCTGATGAAGGAAGAAGGCGAGGGCGCCCTTCAGGAAGCAATCGTTTTATATAATCAGATCGCAGATAACTTATCTGCCAGCATATCCCTGCGAGCAAAAGCCTTACTGCATGTAGGTATGTGCTTTGAAAAACTCGGAACACAGGAAGCAGTAAAAGCATATCAGCGCCTTGTCAACAATTTCCCTACTCAGAAGAACGAAGTTGCAATAGCAAGGGAAAGACTTTCGAGGTTGATATTAATTGAAGGAGAAATCTCGGAAACTCCCCTGACTCCAAAATTTACAAAGATTAAAATCCCATCAAGGCTCTCATGGTCTGTGGCATTATCTCCTGACGGAAAAGATCTCGCTTTGGTTTCAGATAAAAAACTTTGGAAAATGCCTCTGTCAGGAAATCTTGGACCCGGATTTTCAGGGACTCCCGTTCAACTAAATACAGAGGGGATTGAGGTTGATCATCAAGCAGGACTTTCCTGGTCAAACAATGGGAAATGGATTGCCTTCAATGAATTTCCGTTAGCAGAGAAACCTGAAAAAGAAAAAATGAATCAAAGCATTTTTGTCGTTTCCAGCAAAGGAGGGAAACCAACAAAAGTAATTGAAAACTATCGTTACGTGCGTGTAGTTAATTACAAAATAAGTTTATCACCCGATGGGAATAACCTTGCATTTACTTCAGTTGAGAATGATAAACAGCATGTTTACACCACACAGGTTGCCGGTGGTACTCCAAAACGACTGGCAGATATCCAGGCCAGGGAACCAGTGTTCTCTCCTGATGGGAATTGGATTGCGTATGTTGAGGACAAAAACATGGGCGTCGGAGGAGGCAATTTATGGATTGTACCTGAAAATGGCGGAGTACCAAAACTTGTCGCCAAAGCCGGTATGGCATTCAGCCCTGTATGGTCGCCTGACGGCAGTACAATAGCCTTCCTTGATGACGACAAAAGAGGTCAAATAAATTTTATTCGGTTACCAAAGGGTAACGAAGCTATAGGGAAAGTAACAAGTATTGAAGCTCCCGCGGGGACAGAAAATGTCGGCCTTGCAGGGTGGACATCCGAAAACAAAATAGGGGTATTATTAAGGTCAAAAGTAGAATATGCCCTATACACCTTACCTTCAAAAGGCGGCCAGGCAGCAATGGTTTTGAATGACTGCTTTGCTGTCCAACCACGATGGTCACCCGATGGGAAACAAATTTTTTATGCAACGCCACTCAAAGAAGGAAGCGAAGGAACGTCCCCGTTAGTATTCGCTTCTGTATCAGCCAATGGAGGAAATGGGAAATCCCTACCCAAATATCAGGAAGGAGAATCTATTAACCTAAGAACCTATCAGGGAGGTAATCGTATTTCACGGGATGGAAAGATGATTATCGCGGCAGCCTGGACACCTAAAGACACCAGTTATTCCAATCCTCTTTATCCATATTATAAAATCTGGAAAATACCTATTGATGGAAGCAAATCAATACAAATAACCAATAAACAAGGACCATATGCTGATTTAGCTCCTTGCTGGTCACCCGATGGTAAAAAAGTAGCGTTCTTAAGGTTTCATATAACAAAGAGTTCAACTGAAGAATCTGATGAAGCAGGCATTTATATTATTAATTCTTCCGGGGGAGAAACTGAAATTCTGACTTCTATATCCGGCAAATATATCTTTTCACTTGTCTGGTCACCAGACGGTAAAATGATAGCTTATTTTACCAAAGAAAAAGAAGCTCCAAATACCAGCTACATGAATGTAATCAATGTGGAAAATGGTGCAATCAGGGTTCTTGGGGAAGTCTCGGACGTATATTCGAACACTGAACTTGCCTGGTCACCTGACAGTAAACAGATTGCTTTTAATGTTGAAGATTATGTAAGCAATCTTATTAAGATTAAGGTGATGTCATTGTCTGATGGGAGCATTAAGGATATCAAAACGAACATGGTAGATGTAAAAATATACCACTTCGACTGGTCCCCTGACGGCGAAAGATTTGTTTTCGGTGGTTATAAGGGTGGAGATAGGGAATTTTGGTTTCTGGAGGATTTCCTGCCGCTTGAAAAGCTGCAACAGCAACCAGGACTTGAAATTGCTAAAGCATCTGAGGGAATCGCAATAAAACAAGTATGGAAAGGAATAGAGGCTGATAATTGCGGTAGTGTTTCATTGGATGGGAAATATCTCTCTTTCGTGGATTGGGAAACCGGTGACCTGGCGATACGGGATTTAAAGAAAGAAACATCCCGCAGGTTAACAAAAGAAGGAACGTATGAAGATCCGAATCAATTTGCTTATTCATCAACTATTTCCCCTGATGGCAAACAGGTAGCTTACGCATGGTTTTATCCCGGCATGACTTACGAATTAAGGCTCGTTGAAATGGATAATCCTGTTCCGCGAACTCTTTATAGTAATAAAAATGAATCAGTGTTTCCGGCATTCTGGCTTTCAGATAGTAAAAAACTTATTGCCAAGAGGTACTTATTTAATTCCAATGAAACTAAAACTCAGATTGTATCAATAGTTATTCCGAACGGATCGGTTAATGTCCTGAAAACAATTGAATCTGAGTGCCAAATGCGCCTGTGTTCTTCATCAGATAACAAATATATTGCATACGAATATCCCAGTGATTTAAACAACGAAAACTACGACATTCATCTGTTAAGTATGGATGGGACTTACGAAACATACCTGACTAACCATCCGGCAAATGACAGGTTATTAGGCTGGATCCCTGGCAGCAATGAAGTTCTTTTTACGAGTAACCGCTCAGGCTCATGGGATTTATGGAGTGTTCAGATTGAAAATAGAAAACCATCCGGCCTACCAGTAAGAATTCTGCCTGAAATTGGAGAAATTTCTCCGCTGGGATTTACACAGGAAGGTTCCCTCTATTACAGCATTTTTTCAAGGATGTTTACTGGCCTTATTACGTCATTTAACATGGGGGCCGGTATTACCGGACTGGAGGAATCAAAAAAATCATTACCAGGTTCGGTCTGTGTTGTTGAATGGTCACCAGATGGTGAGTCTTTAGCCTATGTTAAAGAAGATAAGAGGCCGGATGACTATTTTCAACAGCTCTATATTTTGGATTTAACAACAGGAACAGAACGCAGCTTCTGTGATAATTTTAGAGTTAATAATTCTATCCGCTGGTCACCCGATAGCCGTACTATCCTTGCTGTTGGTCGTGATGAAAATAAAAGAGGGCAACAAAATTATAATGGAGGTATATATACAATTGATACGAAAACAGGACAACTGAGCGAAATTCTTCTTTTGCGGGAAATAAAAGATATAGTAAATCCAATTCGTCTTGCCGTTGCAGAGTGGTCTTCAGACGGGAAGAGTATATATTACCTGAATAGATATCAACTGGGAGGTCAAATAGTCAAACGTGATTTGAAAACGGGAGAGGAAAAGGTAATTTATGCAGGAGATAATTTAAAAAGAATACTCAGGTTATCTCCTGCATCTGACAATCTTCTTTTTGCGTACGAAAATACTGAGAGCAAAAAAATTCATCTTTGCACAATCCCGGCGGAAGGCGGAAACGCTAAAGAAATATGTACGTCACAGGAAACAGACAGGCTCAGAACTGCAGTATGGTCTCCCGATGGAAATGATATTTTCTTTACCGAAACACCGACATTGAATTATTCTAAATTATGGCGTGTTTCTGCAAATGGTGGAACGCCACAAAATATTTGTCAACTGCCGCATTTAGACGTTGATTTAAGTATTCATCCATCCGGACAAAAGATTGCTCTTTCTTACTATGAACAAACTACTGAAATCCGGGTGATGGAAAACCTGGGAAGGGAGGTTGCAGAGTTACAAAGCAGAAATGAATAAATTTCAGTTGAAAAAATAAATAGATGCATAGAGACTGTAACAAAAGTGCTTTGTGCGACTTCGTGTGAACTTTGTGCTACTTTGTGGTTAAAAATAAATCCCTTAAACCACAAAGGCGCACAAAGTCATGTACAAAGGGACACAAAGAAAAGATATATTATTAAGCCTCAGCGCAATGGGAGTAAATAAATACTGGTATGAGCTATAAACTTAAACCGGTTACAAGGCTTTCAATAATCTTTATTCTTGCAATCGTTCTGTCAGGAAGTGTATTAACATATTTCAGCATTAATAATATATCAAACCAGAAGGAACTCACTGAAAAAAGGATAATTGAAGAACAGCGGGAGCTCTATACAAGGTTTTCTGCTGCTCTTCAAAATAAATTGAACACAATAATAGCCGGCCTGGGAAATGAAGATGATCAAACCGGTTTAATAAAAGACTCATTGATAAAAAGAGCTCTTGAATTTGATTTTATTATTCAGCCCTTTATTCTGACTAACAACGGTCAGTTTGTCTATCCCAATTTTGAAGGGATACCTGAAAAAGTGCAAAGGCCAATCTTCTCAGAAAGGTTCAACTCGGCTTTCACTGAAGGTGAAAAAGCTGAATTTGCAGAAAAGGATTTCAGAGACGCAGAAAAGTATTATTTGTCATGCCTGAATTACGCAACAGGAAACAGCGATACAGCCAAAGCATTAAATGCCCTCGGCAGGATTGCTGTTAAACTTAATGATGATGAGGATGCCTCAGCCAGGTATAGTTCAATCGTATTGAACTACTTCTCTGTATCCGACGAAAACGGATATCCTTATGTTTATTACGCTTTAACTCAACTCCTGAAGATACCGGTAACCGATAATTCCGAAAAATTAGTACCGGTAATTGAGTCTTCCCTGGAACAAATGAACTCCGGCCTAATCCCTCTGAATTACTCTACTGAAGAATTGATCAGCCTTGTAGCAGAGTGGATAAAGGGAAACGCTTTGACAAGCCCCGAAAAGTTGTCGCACATAAATGGATTAATTGAAAGCCTGAATCAACAGCTTCAACTTATTAATATATACGGGAATGAGCTGATAGAGATGTTAGAAAAAAGTAATTGGGACGACTATTTTACTGCAGGCAACGATTTTAAAATAGTAAATTCATCCTCCGGCGAGGATAATAGATTTTTCCTTATCAATCCAAATTCTAAGGATCCTGCAGGATTTTTACTTAACCGCAATCATCTGTTTGATACACTGGTAAAAGCAGATCTTCAGGAAGGATTTGATTTTGATTATATAATTAACTTTCCTGACGGATATTTCACAAATAACGAAGGACAAAACCTTATCTACTCATCGCAGCTTAATCCTTATTTTCCGGGACAGATGATACGGATCAGGCTCGGGGACGAAGACCTGATAAGCGATCTCGTAAGACGGCGAAGCTGGATTTACGGGATTGCTTCCGTACTGCTCCTTGTTGCCATGGTACTGGGAGTGGCACTGATCCTAAGAGATATTGCCAGGGAAAAACATCTGGCACGGTTAAGGTCCGATTTCATTTCGAATGTAACCCACGAGTTGAAAACACCGCTTACATCAATTCGTATGTATGCTGAATCAATAATGATGGGGAGGATAAAATCAGCCACTGGTCAGAAGGATTACCTTTCGGTGGTTGTCAACGAAAGCGAACGACTTAAAAGGATGATCAACAACATCCTGGAATTCTCAAAAATGGAGAAGGAAAAACAGGAATACCATCCGGTTGAGACCAGATTATCGGATATCCTCCTTAAAGCTATTAATGACATGAGTTACTGGCTCGAAGAAAAGGGATTTAAATTAAAGACTGAGATTGACAGGGATATAACCCTGGAAGTTGACCCGGATAAGTTCCATCAGGTTTATACAAACCTGCTCAGTAACGCTATCAAGTATTCCGGCGACTCGAGGAAGATAACCATACGGCTGTTCAGAAATTCCGATACAGTAATTACAGAGGTTGAGGATGAAGGGATTGGCATTGCAAAAGAGAACCTGACAAAAATATTTGAAGAGTTCTACCGTGTTGAACGGCAGGAATCAGGAGAAATTACCGGAACCGGACTCGGCCTGACAGTTGCCAGGGAGATCGTGGAGGCTCATAATGGCAAAATTCTGGTTGATAGTGAAATTGGAAAAGGAAGCAGGTTTTCAGTAATTTTATATCAACAATAAAAGGATGAAGACGATTCTGATCATAGAAGACGATGTCAGTATCCTCAGGGGGCTCAAAGACAACCTTGAGTTTGAAGGTTACAGCGTCATTACAGAAACCAACGGGAAGGAAGGACTGAAGGTCGCTTTGGAGAAAAATGCTGATCTGCTGCTTCTCGATATTATGCTCCCGGGGATGAACGGGTATGAGATCTGCCGCAAAATCAAAATGGAAAAACCTGATCTGCCCATCATCATGCTCACTGCCAGGGGATCGGAGATGGATAAGGTTTCGGGTCTCGATACCGGAGCCGATGATTATATCACAAAACCTTTCAGTCTGCCGGAGCTTCTGGCAAGGGTAAGAGCCGCATTCCGAAGGATAAAAGATAAACCTGATGCTCCGGAGGATTATTCATTCGGAAATATCAGGCTTGACTTCAAAAAATTACAGGCTTTTGCAGGAGATAAAGAAATCTTTTTATCAACCAGGGAGTTTGCTATTATGCGATACCTGGTCAGTCATGAAGGAGAAGCCATCCATAGGCATGATCTGCTTAACGAAGTATGGGGTTACGAAGCAATGCCTACTACCAGAACGGTGGATAATTTCATTCTTGATCTCCGGAAAAAGCTTGAGGAAAACCCCTCCGAACCCAAATATATCCTAAGTGTCAGAGGTGTGGGTTACAGGTTCAATTCGCTGAAAGAACAACCCCCAACCCCCTAAAGGGGGCTTAAGCCCAATTATAAAGGACTAAAGTCCTATGCAATAGAGAGATTTCCCCATCCGTCGGCTAAAGCCGACGGTAATTGAAACTTAACAGATCTTCCCTTCTTCTGACAGACTATTTTCTTTCTGTCGTGGAGAAAATTTGCAATAAAAAGGCTAAATTTGTAAAAAACAAAGTCATGAGTACAGTCGAACTGAGACATATGATTATCGAAAAATTATCTCTCATCGATGACGTTTCATTTTTAAAGGCCATTAAGACGATTGTAGAATCCAAAGCTGACGAAAGAGTCTACCAGCTATCAGATTACCAAAAAAAACGTATAGAAGCCGGAAGGGAACAGGCCAGAAAAGGAAAAACAATTTCTGATGAAGCATTGCAGAAAGAGATTACCCAATGGCTAAGTACAAAATAGAATGGTCGGTTGAGGCAAGGCTTGACTTGATCGATATCCTTGATTACTACATTGAAAGAAACAAATCTGCTGCTTACAGTAAGAAATTACATTCCAGGATCAACAATAGCATTAAGCTCATTTCCAAAAATCCCATGATTGGACTTCAAACTGGGATTGAAACTGTTAAAGCCCTTATCACCGGAGATTATCAAATAATCTATGAAATTCTGGACAAATCTATTTTGATTGTGATGATCTGGGATTGCCGCAGAGATCCTGAGGATAAAATTATTGACCTGAGGATTAAAAAATAACAACTATAATAACCCGGACATTGGTAATTTATTTCCCACGGAATACGAACTACCTACATTGCCAGGCCGTTATGAAGATTTTCTTTAGGTGTGATGAAAACAAAAAAGGAGCACAACGACCAGACATTGTGCCCCTGAAAATGTTGTTATTATGGATTTGTTATTTCTCTTCGGGCAGGAAATGCTCCAGGAACCAGAATTCATTAACTCCACCTTTCCAACCGCTAAAAACAAATCTCTCACCATCAGGCGACCAGTCAAAGTGATACATAAATACATCTGCTAGTCCTGTTTTGACTTCATTAAAACCTCCATCAGATATTGACACGACTTTAATAATATTGTTATCGGAATCATTAAAAGCAACCTTTTTGCTATCGGGTGACCATGCCAGTTCATAGCTTAAACCAGCATTGGGGACCTCACTGACAATCCTTGACTCTCTATTTTTAATATTGGTCACATTCAAATAAGTAGCAAACGGAGGTTCCTTTTCATTGGTAAAATAAGCTAACATTTCACCATCAGGAGACCAGACAAGCGAAAAGATTCCTTTGCCATCTCCGGAAACCAATACTTCAGGTTCGCCACCGGAAGAATCAACAACGTAAATATCATTATCACCCATTTCATCTGTATTTCCATTAATCAATTGAATCCTGACAAAGGCAATTTTTGTTCCGTCAGGAGACCAGCAAGGACTGGAATCCAGGAAAGGCCCCTGTTCTTTAGTTATTTGAGTTGATTCACTTCCATCAATAGCTAATTTCCAGAGCCTGGCTTTAGGATAGAAATATTCAGAACTAACATCTTCGGGCGTCCATGCTCCAGCTATTATCATTTTGCCGTCAGGAGAAACTCTGTTCCCTCCCTGATAGTTGAATAACCGAATATCTTTCCCTTCCTTATCTCCGGGAAGTGGCTTTCCATTACCTCCACTTGCCGGAACAGACGCAAGGATCCTCCAGCCAATAGACCTGCCAGAGGCGGAGATATGTTCTATTCCAAGTGAATGCTCTCCTTCTGGAGGAGTTGTATATAAAATATGTTTGCCATCGCGTGACCATCGTGGTTGAGTGGGTTGTGCGCCTTCAGTGTTGTACAAAATCATGGCTGCCTGCCCGCCTTTGACCGGTAAAGTGTAGATTGCATCTGCCGCTTCCATTAATAACAATGTGCCTATCTTATTTTCCGGAGTCCATCCGGCAAGTAGATATACTCCACTTGTACCTTCAGGCGTATTAATTGAAATGGGATTTCCAACAGCTTGTCCGGTTTTATCAATCCGAACAATAAAAATCTGACGTACTTGCGTCCTATCCAAATAGGCAATCATACTGCCGTCGGCGGACCAGACAGGATTATATGCCTTAGCTGCCTCAACCACAAGTTGAGGAGTCCCCCCTTTTACAGGCATAACCCATAATCCAAGATCATCTTCACTTTTTCCAATGTTTTTACCTGCAATATAAGCAACTTTAGCTCCATCAGGAGAAAAGACAGGTTCCCTGGCCTCCATGCTGGTCAATTGTTTAGGATTACCACCTTCTACCGGAACTGTATAAATATGCTGCTTTTTATCTTCAACCGAGGTAAAAGCCAATTGTTTCCCATCTGGGGACAAACTTATATTGAAATAACGCCAACGGGCTCCACCAAAATTTTCGATGATTTTCCTGGGATTGCCTCCTTTGTATGACACTACATAAGTTGCACAATCAGGTAGAGTGTCAGCTGTTGTTGGAAATTCATTGAAAGCAATCCATTTACCATCATTGGACCAGGATAATCCGTAACCGTCAACCTCTGTACCTTCAGTATTTATCTGAACAGGTGGTCCAGAGAATCCGGGTCCAAGATTCCCTTCGAGTGGCATAGCCCAAAGTTTCTTATCGGAAACCAGCGCAAGATTTTTCCCATCGGGGGATAATCGTACTGACCATGAGAGCTCTGTCGGAATACGGATTTTTCTGAAGGTTGGTTTACGAGGAACGTCCACCGATGCAAGCAGGCGATTAAGATTTTCCCTGGCCATGGCGACTTCCTTCTTCTGTTCAGGATAGCCCTCAACAACTTTCCGGTAAGCTTTCTGCGCTTCATTCAAACCCAGTTTTTCATAACACAATCCGATATGAAGATATGTTTTTGCACCAACCGGACGGTTTCCTGGATATTCGTTAATGATTGTCTCATAGATTTTAATTGCAGCATCTAGCTCCCCTTCGATCTCTTCCTTGTATAATCCCGACTGGTAAAGTTGTTCAGCAGTCTGCTGAGCATTAACTGATATTAAACCTGTAAATGCCAGAACAAGACTAACTGCAATAAAGTAACGTGCCTTCATAATTGGTTCCTCCTCTTTTGTTAGACTTCTTATTTTACAGGAGCAAACATATTAATACAAAGATCCTGATGCATGAAGCTTTCGTGTATCTTGTGTTAAGATTTGGTTAAGCTTGGTTATCCTTTGAATTTATATCCGATACTTCGCACACCAATTATATATTTCGGATTTTCCGGATCATCTTCTATCTTCTTCCTCAGATGAGCGATATGCGTATCCACAGTGCGGGGGTAAACATATACATCATCTCCCCACACTTCATTAAGAATGGAATCCCTGCTGACCACCTGGTCTTTATTTTTAATGAGAAAATGAAGTATGGCGAACTCAAGGGCTGTCAGGTAAACTGGTTCTCCGCCTTTTTTTGCTTCGTATTTTTTGAAATCAACATCCACGTCTCCGAAATGATACCGGTCGATTCCCTGCTGAGTCTGCTTTACTCTTCTGAAAAGGGCATTCACGCGGGCACGAAGTTCGCGCGGACTGAATGGCTTTGTTACATAATCATCTGCTCCCAACTCCAATCCGAGGACTTTATCGACCTCCTGACTTTTTGCAGTTAATATCAGAATAGGAGTCGTAATCCCTGATTGACGTAATTGTTTGCAGACTTCAAAACCATTCATTTCCGGAAGCATGATATCAAGGATGATGAGATCATATGCCTGCTCTGCTTCCAGAATATTTTCTTCAACCGACCTGGTAATCAGTTCTAAAATATCCCGGTGTTCGTTCAATCTTTCTTTTTCCAGTAATGCCTGATCATTCTGAATACCACGGAAAGCCAGGTAGCCCAGGAGCAGGCAGGGGATTCCGATACCAAGAAAAAAGAGGAGAGGTATCCTTCTGGGCTTATGTACTGATTTTGCCATTGTATGTTTCCAGAACGCTTTTGAGACTCAGTACCAAAAGTTAAGAAATACTTCTCTTCTTTACAACTCTTTGACATTTAAAATATGTTTTTCAAATGTGAGTAGTACATTTTGGAAAGTAACAGCATTCCGATAATTTTTTTAACCACGGAGTCGCACGGAGTCGCACGGAGTGATGCACGGAGTACTTTAACCGTGTTACTTCCGTGATCCCGATTTATCGGGACTGTGTAACCCCATGGATAGAATTGGGAACGTTTTTTTATGAATATTTTATTCAGGCAGGAAATCCTCCATCAACCAGAATTCAGGAGCTCCATCCTGGTAGCCGGCAAAAACAAATCTTTTTCCATCAGGTGACCAATCGAGATTGTAAATTCGTGCGTTAACCAGTCCCGTCTCAATATCCTGTATCTTCCCGTTATCAACGGATACGACTTTAATAACCTTCCCCTCTTTAATGTTATCATTAAAGGCAATTCTCTTGCTGTCAGGAGACCAGGTCAATTCTGAAAAAACCGTAAAACCTGTAACTTCGCAAACTGTCCTTGATATTCTATTTTCGATATTTATTATTTCTAAAGTGCTAATAATATCAGGATTATTACGTTTGTCTCCCTTTAAATATGCAATCCATTTCCCATCAGGAGACCAGTTGATTGAATAAATGAACTTTTCGGGTTCTGACATCAGAAGTCTTGGTACCCCTCCGGATGAATTAACAACATAGATTCCCATTTCCCCATACATGTTCATCCTGCTTTCCTTGAATTCGGTACGTATAAATGCGATTGATTTTCCATCAGGTGACCAGCACGGACTATCATCTGAATATGGCGCGGGAGGGTTTGTTATTTTAGTTAATTCACTTCCGTTGATTGGAGTCGTCCAGATTTGTGTGGTTGGATAACGGTTTATATAAACGGTATCATCATCAATTTTTTTCCCTGAGAATACTATCTTTTGTCCGTTGGGTGATACCCTGATCCCCGTTCCGTAAGGCATAAAACCGATCTTTCTTTCATGCAAAGAAAGAATATCTTTACCTTCACCTCCATCAGCAGGAACAACTGCCAGTTTATTATCGGACCAACCTTGTACCTGTTGATCGGCAGCTTTTCGAAAGAATATCTGCTTCCCGTCAGGTGACCATCGTGGTTGAGATGCATCACCATTGAAAACCATTACTGCCTGACCTCCATCTGCAGGCATAGTATATAATCCATATAGCACACGGCTGATAATCATTCCGATTTTATTGTTTTCGCTCCAGCCTGTCAGAAGTGTTACTCCCTTACTTCCTTCAGGTGCATCTATCGTAACCTTTTTCCCATCCGGTTTCCCATCTTTTTTAACAGGAATGATATTTATTTTATTTTGTTCATTTTTATCAAGAAAAGCGATTTTACTCCCATCAGGGGACCAGACCGGACTGGATGCATTACTGGCTTCTGCAACAAGGATTGGATTACCACCTGACGCAGGTACAGTCCATAAACTACCTCCTCCTATTCCTGCTTCCTTATCCTCTACATAGGCAATCGTTTTCCCGTCAGGAGAAAAAACCGGTTCCCTGGCCTGCAAATCAACCAGCTTTTTGCGTGCTCTTCCATCAACAGAAATTGAATAAATATGCGTCTCATTATCATCTATTGATGAGTATGCCAGAGTTTTGCCATCAGGGGATAAACTCATTCTATAGCTCACAGCACGTGGGCCACAATAATTTTCAACGATTTTTTCCGGATTTTCGCCTTCAGGAGAAACGATATATATATTTTGATTTCTTTTTTCATTTTCAGGTATATCCTTTAAATATTGGCTATTGTCCTCATTAAAGGCGATTGTTTTACCATCAGCTGACCAGGAAAGTCCTGCCCATATTACTTTAATACCGTCTGTATTTAATTGTACAGGTTTGCCCGGCACATCAGGTCCCAGATTTCCAGATAGTGGCATTTTCCACAATTTTTCATCATATACCAGTAATAATTCCTGACCATCAGGAGATATAGCTGCATCCCAGGGGAGTAATGATGGTATCTGGATTTTCCTGAATGTCGGCCTGGAGGGAGCCTTTTCTGAAGCAAGAAGACTGTTAAGCCTTTCTTTTGCAAGGGCTACCATCTCGGTTTGATCGGGATAGGTTTTGATCAGCCGCGTGAAATAATCACTGGCTTTTTGCTTGCCCATTTTTTCATTGACCAGTCCAAGGTGATACAAGGTTTTAGCTGCCACCGGACGGTCATCCGGATATTTCTTAAGAATATCCAGGTAGAGTTCAATGGCCTTATCAAGGTTGCCTGTTACTTCTTCTTCATAAATTGCTGTTGTGAGTGCTACTGAAGCCCTGTTTTCCTGGGCGGAAACGGAACAGGTCAGAAACACCAAAGCGATAGTCAAAAAAATTTGTGTTTTCATGGTTTTAATTCTTTTTTTTACAAAAGTACCATGGGTTAATGTTAAGCCTCTGAAGATGGTGTTAAGTTTGGTTAAGATCAGGTGAAGATCCATAAGTATTGAATTTGTATCCCACTCCCCGAATACCTGTTATCCAGTACGACTGATCCGGATCATCTTCTATCTTTCTGCGCAGATTGGCAATATGTGTATCTACGGTCCTTGATGTAACATAAACTTCATCGCCCCAGATGCTGCGGAGAATATCATCGCGTTTGAGAACATGTCCGGCATGCTGCATAAGCATTTTCATGAGGGCAAACTCTATAGTGGTAAGCTGAACAGGTTTTCCGTCTTTTGTGAACTCATATTTCGAAGGATCCAGTTCAAACGGTCCAACCTGTATTGTTGTCGCTGCAGCCTGCTGGTCCCTTATCTCCGACCGGCGTAGCAGGGCTTTGACACGGGCATGAAGCTCGAACGTACTGAATGGCTTTGTTATATAATCGTCTGCTCCGAGCTCAAGGCCCAGCACCTTGTCGAATTCCTGGCTCCTGGCCGTCAGCATGATAATCGGGGTCCCGATATTGCGACGCCGCAGTTCCTTGCAGATCTCCAGCCCGCTCAGCTCCGGCAGCATAAGGTCGAGGATGATTATATCAAGATCGAGATCCAATGCCTTTTCCAGCCCTTCCGGACCTGTGGAGGCAGTCTCGACCTGATAGCCTTCAAATTTGAAATCATCCTCCAGGGCCATCCGGATGGTCCGGGCATCTTCAATTATCAGGATCCTCTTCATGGTTCACTATTTTTATTTACAGGTAAATGAACACAAAATGTACTTCCTTCTCCAGGCTTACTTTCAAGCGTCAGGTGTCCCTTGTGGTCCTCAACAATCCTCTTCACAATTGTCAGTCCGATCCCGCTGCCCCTGATACCCGATCTCTGCGGCTCCCCGCAGCGATAGAACCTCTCAAACACTTTTTCCTGGTCTTTTGCTGAAATACCGATTCCGTAGTCCTTCACACAAAGCTGCAGCTCATTATCTCCAGAAACCAGATTGATGTCAATTTGTCTGGATTTCCCTGAGAATTTAATCGCATTGTCAACAAGATTATATAAAACCTGCAGGATGGCATTGCTGTCAGCCTTTATGACCGGGACCTTGTCAGGGCAGCTGTAACGGATATCAAAACCTGTTTCCTTTATCATTTCACGGATTGACTTGAGAAACTGCCGGGTGAGTTTATCCAGGTCTATATCAATGAATTCATATTTCTTGCGATCCTCGTCTATTCTCGAAAAATCAAGGATATTATCTATCAGATGACTCAGGTGTTCGCTTTCCTCGAGCATTGCCGAGTAATAAGCCGATTTTCGTTCTTCGGTTTCCACCCGGTTATGATGAAGCATTTCGGTCATCATACGGATGGAAGTGAGCGGACTTTTTAATTCGTGCGATACATTGGAGATGAATTCCGATTTGAGTTTATTAAGCCGTAGTTCAACGTTGAGGGTATAGAGGATGAAAACAAAACCGAGCAGCATAAAGAGGACGATCAGGATAAAAGCTAAAAGATATATGCCGCTTCCGGCTTTCATTAATGTTGCAAGGAAGCCGGGCCTGTTTTCACTAAGCAGCAATTTCCATTTCGGAAAATTTTCCGGGAAAGGGAAAGAAAGATACCCGGTTTCTTCCGCTATAACCCTTGAAGAAATGAGATTTCCGTTATTATCTTCAATCTTTACATTTATCGAAGAATCCGGATCAAGTTTTCGGATCAGCTTTTCCGATTCAGATATAAGATAAGCCTGGAAATCAATCACCATGCCGGTGTGTGTGCCATTGTCTTTATCCCATGATAAACAGACTGCTGTAAGTTCAGCTGTATTGACTGGTGTACTGATTATTCCATTTTTGCTGTCTGTAAAACGGCTATTGCTGCTGTTTGCTATAAGATCCTGTTCACTGAGTATCCGGATCAGGTAATCAGTTCTGGCTTTCTGAGTATCGATTTCCGCGAACAGGGAATCAATAACAGTATCTGTTTCCCGGACGATCTCCTTGAAAGACTGGTAAAACAGGTCAAACTGATTCTTGTCGTATTCACAGGGAGGGTAAAGTAATAACTCAAGATATTGCCGGGAATTGATTCTCATTTCATCCTTTTCTCCTGTGGCATGGTTGATCTTCAGAATTTCCAGACCGGCAATGAGTCCTAATGGTATCTCTCCGTTCAGAAGGCTTCCCTGGTAATCCCTCCGGATCTCTTCATACAGGGCTTTAGCCCGGTCAGGCTGGTTCATCTTGTTATACAACCGGGCCGAAGCTACCAGTGCCTGGATTTTCATTGCGGTATCAGCGGTCTTCAGTGCCTTATCCTGATAAAACCTGAGTGCGTCCGGGAACCTGTGTTCGGCAAACTCAAGGCGCTGACCTTCTTTAAGGTTGGCTGGCTGACGTGACTGCCCCGGGTCAACAGTCATGAGATCAGCAGGGAGATAGAGGAGTTGATGGGTTATCAGTCTTTTTGAACCGCTTGAGTCTCTGACAAACAATGCAAGCAATGAAGGATCACCCTTTCCGGAGGCGGAAAGCATTGAGTCAGTGGTCTGCTCATTCATGAACCTTACAAAACCTGAATCAATTGCAGTGAAAAAGGCCTGGCTGTTTATTTCAAGTTTCCTCCGGCTCTCTTTCTCGCGCAGGGCCTGGTCGTTGCGGATACCGCGGCAGGCCATATAGCCGAGAATAATGCCTGGCAGCACTATAGCCGTGACATAATAAAGTATGATCTTTTTTCTGCGTGATCCGGGTTTATCGGGTTTCATAACAGCTGTACAGCTAGTGATTATCAAATATATGAAATATCAAGTAGTTACGTGTTAAGAATTGGAAAAATTCGGTTAAGAATTGAACAAGGAAGCATTACAATAGAAATTTCTTAACCACGGAGGTAACACGGAGGTAATAGCCCCCAACCCCCTAAAGGGGGCTTTATCCAAGATACTGTTTAGCCCCCCTTCTGCGCCTTCGCGTAGCCGCTTCAGCAGAGCAAGGCAGGGGGGATGGGAGGTAAAACTCAGTGGTTAAAAATATTATATATTTTTTTGTCAGAAAAAGGGGCACAACGATCAAACATTGTGCCCCTGAAAATTTTTTATTATGTATTGTTTATTTCTCCAATGGCAGGAAATTCTCTATTAACCAAAATTCCTTTTTACCGCCTTTTACTCCGCCAAAGACAAACCGTTCTCCATCAGGAGACCAGTCTAGGTGATGAATAGTCACATCAACAAGACCTGTCTCAATATCTTCTATGTTGCCATCTTCGATGTTCATTATCTTGATGACTTTCCCTTCCTTGTCATTGAACGCGATCCGTTTGCTGTCGGGCGACCAGGCGGTTTCAATATTGCCATGCTGGGTGGGTACCTTTCCTGCAATTCTGCATTTTCTGTTGCTGAAATCGTATAGATTAAGGAGCTTATCCTTTGTCGTCGGATCTTCCTGCTCCTGACTCAACCAGGCAAGCATCTTTCCATCGGGAGACCAGATCAGTGAATTGACCCATTTCCCGTTTTCAGAAACCAGTAGTTCAGGCTCTCCGCCCGAAGAATCGATGACATAGACACCGGCATTACTATAGGGTCCTCCTCCTTTAATAAGCTGCACCCTTACAAATGCTATTTTTTCCCCATCGGGCGACCAGCAAGGGCTTCCATCTGCAAAAGATCCTTGTTTATGAGTAATTTGTATTGCCTCACTGCCATCAGTTGCAATTTTCCATATTTTAGATGTGAAATACATAAGTTCAGCAGACAAATCTTCTGGTGTCCATGCCGCTGATATAATCCATTTCCCATCAGGAGATATCCTGTTACCGGATTGCATGCCCAGCTGATTAACTGGTATTTTATTTGAAATAACGGGAATTGATCTCCCTTCTCCACCATTTGCTGAAACAGTCGCAAGGCCCAATTGGAACAACCTATTATCCCCCACTTCAGGGGCACTTACATAAAAAATCTGCTTCCCATCCTTTGACCAGCGTGGCTGAAGAGCATAAGTGTCATGAAGAATCATCGCGGCCTGTCCTCCATTTGCCGGCAATGTGAATAAAGACATTTCTTGTTTTGTGGCCATTAGAGCTCCAATCTTATTATCAGGAGTCCAACCGGCAAGTAAACCAAATCCTTCAGCCCCTTCAGGTGCATTAATTATAACAGATTTCCGAGTTGCCTGTCCTGTCTTATTTATTGGAACGATAAAAAGTTGATTCCCTATTGTTTCATCCAGAAATGCAACCATGCTGCCATCGGGTGACCAGACCGGACTCGTTGCTTTCCCGGCATCAGCTACTTTGCGCGGCATACCTCCGGTTACTGATAATATCCAAAATCCCAGATCACCTTCTAATCTTCCGGCAAATTTATCTTCCACAAAAGCAATCATTTTTCCGTCGGGAGAAAAAACCGGTTCCCTGGCTTCCATTTCAACCAACAGTTCAGGTTCTCCTCTTTCTGTGTCCATTGTGTAAATGTGTTGCTTATTGTCTTTTACGGTAGAAAATGCAAGCTTTTTCCCGTCAGGGGACAAACTTATCTGGTAGTTTACAACACGGGCATCACGATAGTTTTCAAATATTTTTTTTGGCTTCCCTCCTGAGGATGGTACCATAAAAATACCCTGATTTGTTAAAGAGTCTAATGTCTTTGGATACTCATTGAAAGCAATCCATTTACCATCAGTTGACCAGGACAGACCATATCCTTCAACCTCTGTATTTTCAGTATTTATCTGAACAGGAGTACCGGAGATTCCGGGTCCAAGATTCCCTTCAAGTGGCATGGCCCATAATTTCTTATCAGAAACCAGTGCTAGATTTTTCCCGTCTGGTGATAATTTTGCAATGGATGAGAGCTTTGTTGGGATGTTGATTTTCCTGAAAGTTGGCTGATGTGGAACATCCATTGATGCAAGTAGCCGGTTAAGATTCTCTCGCGCCATGGCAACTTCCTGCTTCTGCTCAGGATAATTCTCAACAACTTTCCTGTAAGCTTTCTGTGCCTCTTCCAGTCCCAGTTTTTCGTAGCACAATCCGATATATAACTGCGATTTAGCCGCGTATTCCCTCTCCTTCGGATATTTCTTAATGATCTCGTTAAACAGATCAATAGCACCATTCAGGTCTCCTTTTGTATCCATTGTGAATTTTGCTTTTTCGAAAAGGATCTTATACTGAGGAGAATCCTGAAAT
>Ga0315552_1000430_pt1 | contig 26068 bp, 24 predicted proteins | sample SalMarSW160170MG_2_FD_203102 | JGI IMG/M metagenome (GOLD analysis project Ga0315552, IMG submission 203102) | Salt marsh sediment microbial communities from the Plum Island Ecosystem LTER, Massachusetts, United States - Salt Marsh Sediment SW1601-70 ...
GTTAAAGCTGTACGTGACCTTACCGATCAAGTTACAGCCCATGCGGTTGCTGAGCCGCAAGCCGAGTACCGTCTAAAAGGTGCCGCCGGGCTACCGAAATCCGAGATGGAACGGGTTATATCCGAATTAGAAAAGCAAATGAAGATAGCTGCTACTAACCTGGAATTCGAAAAAGCGGCGGTCTTACGCGACCAAATATACGAGCTGCGCGGCATATTGGCAGAAGAGAGTAAGGCTCCACCGTGGGAGCGGATTCGTTACCTGGTTGGCGATTCGTGAGTTGCGAAATTAGCCCGGATCAGCGCTTAAATCTGCGAATTACTCAAAGATTGCGGATAAAACCACGAATTTGGCTTGCCCAATGCTTTCTATTCCCGTATAATTAGTTGACATTTTGTAGGGCTTGAGTGCACTTGCACACGCAATTCCCGTGGTTGACGCTAAAAACTCGAATTATTGGCAGCTGGGATATTTCTTTGAGCCAATATGAGATAACCTGAATCATTCCATCAAAAGGAGGTGATATAGGCCAAATATAATATTCACTAAATTATTAGGTTTCGCTCGAAAAAACCATCTCGATTAAATATCCATTCGGAGGAGAAAAGCATGTCTCGTAAATTAATTCCCGTCTTTGCGATCCTGATCGCATTATCCCTGGTTGTCGCAGCCTGCGGAACCTCCCAGCCAACTAGCGCTCCAGAGCCCACCCAGGGTTCCTCATCAGTCAGCCAACCCGAACAAGTTGTGGAAACCGTTATCGTCACTGTCGAGGTGACCCCAGAGGCAGCAGCTGTCGCCCCCGTCCAACCAACCGGTTACGGTACGGTTGTTCAACGCATTAAGGACCGTGGCAAGATAATTTGTGGAGGTCGAACTGACCTGCCCGGCTTTGGTTTTCTGGACGCAAATGGCCGCAATGTTGGCTTCGATATCGACCTGTGTCGGGCGGTAGCCGCGGCGCTTTTAGGAGATCCTGAAGCTGTTGAGGTAGTACCCTTAAGCGCGGCCGAACGTGGGCCAGCTTTGCAAACCGGAGAGATCGATATCCTTTCCCGTAATGCCACTTGGACCACCACCCGCGATGCGCAATGGGGCAATTTCACCTGGGTCATGTTCTACGATGGTCAGGGTTTCATAGTGCCAGTTGACAGCGGCATCACCACCATCGAGCAGCTGGATGGCGCCACCATCTGTGTTACCAGCGGTACCACTACCGAACTTAACCTGGCAGACGCTTTCCGACAGCGCAACTTAAACTTCACCCCTGTGACCTTCGAGGATACTGCTTCGGTGTATGGCGCATACGAGGAGGGTCGTTGCGACGCCGCCACCAGCGATAAATCCCAGTTGGCAGCGGTACGCAGTGGCTTTGCCAACCCAGAGGCTCACGTGATTTTAGACATCACCATTTCTAAAGAACCCCTAACCCCTGCGGTTCCCGCAGGCGATGATCAGTGGTTCGACATCGTCAAGATCACCATGTGGGGTCTGATCAACGCCGAAGAACTCAACGTAACCCAGGCCAATGTGGAAGACATGAAGGCCAGTGACAACGTCACGGTACAGCGCTTGCTTGGAGTAGAAGGCGATTGGGGCCAGGCAGATCTCGGGCTGTCACCAGATGCCATGGTACAAGCCATCAAAGCAGTAGGCAACTACGGTGAGATCTATGATCGTTTTATGGGGCCGAACGGTACATCCTTTACACTGGATCGCGGTCTGAATAATCTTTGGACTGAGGGTGGCCTGATTTACGGCATACCGCTTCGCTAATTCTATACAACAGCAACTCTCGAGGGGTGCCCCCCGAGTGCGGGGTTGCACCCCTCAAATTCGATCCTACTGATGACATCCCGGCATTCCGGTATAAATCAGGTGCAATTTCGAAGCGAGATCCCGTTCTGGCGGGATGAACGCGTCCTTCGCATTGCTGCACAGGTCATCTCCGCCATCCTGATAATAGGTTTCATCATCTGGTCGGTCGACAATGTCATAAAAGCTACCGCCCAGCGTGGCCTATCCTTGGGATTCGGCTTTCTAAATGAATCTGCTGGTTTCCCCATCGGCGAGACTCCCATCCCCTATGATCCTTCACGCAGTTTTGCTTACGCCTTCGTGGTGGGCGTACTCAGCACCCTGAAAGTCGCCATCCTCGGGATCGTATTCACGACATTATTGGGAACCTTGGTTGGATTGATGCGACTTTCATCGAACTGGTTGATCAGCCGGATTGCCTTAGCATATGTTGAAATACATCGCAATATCCCCTTGCTGGTGTTGCTCTTCCTATGGTACCGGGGAGTGTTCCTGAAATTTCCCAGAGTACAGGAAAGCATCACCTGGCCCGGACCAATTTTCATCAATCAACGCGGCCTCTACATGACCTGGCCGAGGCTTACTTCTACTGGAACGATATTCCTTACGGCTAGTACTGCTGGTATTCTCCTGGCGATCATTGCCTTTATTTGGCTGCGGAAGGTTCGTGAAGTTACCGGTCGACCCACATATTTCGGTCTCACCAGCCTTGCCATCCTGATTTTATTTCCGCTGGTTGGATGGTTTCTGGCGGGGGGCAACCCCATCACTTTCGATATCCCGCAGCTATCAGGATTTAACTTCCAGGGCGGCGTTCACCTTACTCCAGAGTTCACCGCCTTACTGATCGGGCTTGTGACTTACACCGCCGGTTTCATCGCCGAGGTCGTCCGGGCTGGAATTCAAGCTGTCAACCGTGGGCAGTTAGAGGCAGCTCGCGCCCTGGGGCTAAACTATTCGCAGTTGCTGGGTTTGGTGATCATACCCCAGGCGCTGCGGGTGATCATCCCCCCTCTGATCAGCCAATATCTAAACCTCACCAAGAACTCTAGTTTGGCGTTCTTCATCGGTTATCCCGAATTATTCTTCATCGGCAAGACCACCATCAACCAGGCTGGGCGAGCCATTCAGGTCTTCGTTTTGGTCATGCTGGTTTATCTGATTATCAGCCTGCTAACTTCTATGATTTTAAACACCTATAACCGCCGTATTCAGTTCATCGAGAGGTAATCGTGGCAGCAACCAGCAAAGTCGTCAGACCACCCCAATCTCCAGGCGCCCTGCAGTGGTTACGCGAGAATCTATTCAACAATTTGCTGAACAGCCTGCTGACAGTCATATCTCTGGCGGTGATATTGTTTACGCTGGCAGGCGCTTTCCGTTGGGTTTTTTTCACAGCTAATTGGGAACCCATTTCAAACAACCCGCTTCTATATCTGGTGGGCCAATACCCTCGAGATGACCTCTGGCGGCTGGGAGTTGGGTTAGTGTTATCATCTTTTCTATTTGGCGGTAGCTGGCGAGTCTGGGGGGGTGTATTGCGCACCCTGGCTTTTACTTACGCCCTTTTCCTGTTAGCCGGTGTTCTCTGGCCCCTCCAAGCCGAGACGCTCACACTGACGATGCGCGCCTTCCTGTTAGCCAACCTGGTAGTGATTTACCTGGGATTCGCCTTCGCAGGTTTTAAATTCGTCCGTCCCCTGTCTGTCTTATTCGGGTGGGTGTTCACCCTTATAATCACGCTGGTGCTTTTACACGGGATTTCAAGCGTTGCATTTCTGCCCGATGTGTCGACCGGCTTGTGGGGTGGTATCATGGTGACCTTGATCCTGGCGATTGGGGGTATCACCCTCTCCTTTCCAATCGGCGTGCTGTTAGCGCTAGGTCGCCGCTCCTCTTTGCCGGTGGTCACCATATTCAGCACCGCTTTTATCGAAGTAATCCGCGGAGTGCCTCTGATTGGTATCCTCTTTCTATCTTCTATTATCGTACCCCTTTTTCTACCGCCGGAAGTACGTATCGATCGATTGCTACGCGCTCTGCTGGGGATGACCCTCTTCAGCGCAGCATATACAGCAGAGAACGTAAGGGGTGGTTTAGCCGCTGTTCCACCTGGTCAGGTAGAAGCTGCCAAAGCAATCGGCCTTAATAACTTTCAAATCACCATACTGATCGTCCTGCCGCAAGCGCTGCGTGCAGTTATCCCTCCTATTGTAGGGCAATTCATCAGTTTGTTTAAAGATACTACCCTGGCATCCGGCGTTGCGGTGTTAGAATTGTTGAGCGTAGGCCGTTCTATCTTGCAGGCCAACCCGCAATATATCGGCCTCCAGACTGAGGTTTACCTTTTCATAGCCGCCGTGTTCTGGATCTTAAGTTACTTGATGTCCTATGCCAGCCAACGTTTAGAAGTTGCTCTAGGTGTTGGCCAGCGGTAAAGTACCTGATTTCACTCTTGAAAGATAGTTTGAGAAGCATGTCGCACTAACAATCTGAATACAAATATGTATAACGTGCCTCCTGGAGATTAACATGAGTGCCAACCATTCAAGCGAACAACCGATCATCCTGTGCCGAGATGTACACAAATGGTACGGCAATTTTCAAGCCTTAAAAGGTATCGACATGGAAGTTTACAAGGGGGAGGTGATCGTGATATTCGGCCCTTCCGGCTCAGGAAAATCAACCTTTATCCGTACGCTTAACCGACTGGAAGAACACCAGAAAGGCCAGATCATCATAGATGGCATTGAACTATCCCATGACGTGCGCAATATCGAGAAGGTCCGCATGGAAACCGGCATGGTTTTTCAACAATTCAACCTCTTTCCTCACCTGACGGTAATCCAAAACATCACGCTTGCGCCTATCTGGGTACGCAAATGGCCTAAAGAAAAAGCGGAGGAGATTGCTGGGCAGCTTCTGGAGCGTGTGGGCATACCAGAACAGGCTGAAAAATTTCCCGGGCAGCTCTCAGGCGGTCAACAACAGCGGGTGGCCATGGCACGCGCCCTGGCAATGCAGCCAAAAATCATGCTTTTCGACGAACCCACCTCAGCTCTCGACCCTGAAATGATCAAGGAAGTGCTGGATGTCATGGTCGAATTAGCCAAGAGCGGTATGACCATGCTGGTGGTCACTCACGAAATGAGCTTCGCCAGAGCTGTTGCCGATCGCATGTACTTCTTTGATGATGGTCTGATCGTGGAAAGCGGCACTCCCGACGAAATCTTTAATAACCCCCAGGAAGACCGGACAAAGCTGTTCCTGTCCCAGATATTATCACACTAGATAGCTTTCCCGGATTTCTCGATCCAGGAAGAAACCTGCCTCTTGATATGTTAAACATTGAGTGGCGCATCCAAAAAGTGCGCCACTCATGCTTGAGCTGGGCAGGCTGATCCTAAGGGCTGATTTCACCGACCTTTTCACCGTTTACCAGTACTGAATATTTCCCGCTGGTGAAGCTTCCCAAGGGGATATCTTTTTCAAATGGTTCTAAGACCTGGATGCATATTTGGTCTGGATCTGTTATCGAATAAACATCCACCTTAATGATGTTTTGCTCATCAGGCTCGGACACCTCAGCTCGCAACTGGTGGCATGGTGTAGGCAGCGCACCGGTCAGGTGTAGCACAAATTGGGGCGGGAAGCTTTCCAAAACTAGCAAATCCTTGCCTTCAATAAATACGTTTCCTCGGATCATTTGGTTATCTCCCGGTAAGGGTTTCATTGGTGAGAGATAAGCATCTCCCGGAGCAGGATAAGCGGGTGAAACCACCGTATCGTCTGAACCGATGGGCGTCTGGATAAGAGTTGGGGTTTGCTCACCTGCCGGATAAGGCGGCAAGGTCCCGACAATGGCGGGTGTGGCATTCTGTGGTGAAGCTGGATAAACTTCTCCCGTAGGGCTTTCCAGCATGGCGGTTGGCCCAACACAGGCTACCAGCAACATAGCCATAAGAAAAGAAGGTGTAATTAATCTACGGAACATGTATTCCTCTAGATTTCTCTTCCTGTGCTTAGACGCTCTTCGAGGCCGACGAGTTCCCCCAAGAAACCAAACTCTCTCGACTCAACTGATACTCTTTCTTGCTAACCCTTGATCACTACAACCGGTCGTAAGCGAGCCACCTTTTTGGCAATCCCCGCCCCAGCGACGGTATCTACGACATCATCCACATCTTTGTAGGCAGCTGGGGCTTCCTCTGCTAATCCAGCCATCGAACCCGCCCGGATTTGGATGCCCATGGCTTGCAGCTCAGCTCGGAGATCCTCCCCCCACACGGTTTTCTTCGCCTTGCTACGGCTCATTACCCTACCAGCGCCATGGCAGGTAGAACCGAAGGATCGCTCCATGCTGCCTTGAGTGCCCACCAGTACCCAGGACGCCGTGCCCATACTGCCAGGAACCAGAACCGGTTGCCCAATCGAACGGTATTCCTCCGGCAACCCCTCAAAACCTGGGCCAAATGCGCGGGTAGCTCCCTTACGGTGCACGCAAACCCTCACCTGTTCGCCCGCAACGGTATGCGTCTCGATCTTACCCATATTGTGGGCGATGTCATAAACCTGGTGCAGATGCCAGTTGCGTACTTTACCAGCAAAGACTTGCTCGAAAGCCTTCCGGGCGAAATGAGCCAACACCTGGCGGTTTGCGAAGGCGTAATTTGCAGCACAACGCATGGCTGCCAGGTAGTTCTGCCCTTCAGTCGAATTCAGTGGAGCACATACCAGCTCTCGATCTGGTAACTCAATTCCGTACTTACGTACTGCCCCTTGGAAATCCTTGACGTAGTCCGAGCAGATTTGGTGTCCGAACCCACGCGACCCGCAGTGAATCAGCACCACGAGATAGCCTTTCACCAGGCCCATCGCCTGAGCAGCTTGGCTATCGAAGATTTGTTCCACCACATCCACTTCGATAAAATGGTTGCCGGCTCCCAAGGTGCCAACCTGCGGGCGTCCCCGCTCTTTAGCCCGTCTGCTCACTTTCCCCGAATCAGCGCCCTCAATGAACCCGCTCTCCTCCGTGCGGCGAAGGTCGGAATCGCTGGCATAACCTTGTTTGAGCGCCCAACGGCTTCCTGTCTGACAAACCTGATCGAGTTCTTTTTCACTCAATCGCAAGTGCCCTTTCTTTCCTACCCCACTGGGACAATTCTGGTTCAAGGCTGTAGCTAGATCGCTCAGGTGTTGCTTCACAGCTTCATACTCGATTTGAGAGCCTAATAGGCGAACACCGCAATTGATATCATACCCAATCGCGCCAGGTGAGATCACCCCTTCCGGTAAGCGGGTGGCGGCTACCCCTCCGATAGGAAAGCCATAACCTTGATGCATATCGGGCATAACAACCACGTGACCGACCAGCCCCGGCAAGGTGGCGGAGTTGACCGCTTGCTCTAGAGACTTATCATCCATAATCGCCTCAAGCAATTTTTTCGTGGCGAAAATCCGCACAGGGACGCGCATATCCGACCGGTAGGATTGGGGGATCTCCCATTCGAACTCTGAGGTTTGCTTCATGTCCTGTAAACTAACCATAGCTTTGCCTCTCTTACCAAGGGAGCGTTGAAACTAATCGCAATTTCTTAAAAATCCTTCAAACATCAAACACGATTCTGGCTTCAAGCCCAGATGGACTTTCGTTTATGGCCAGGTTGTGGTAAGTGACCGCTTTGATCTCCTTGGATAGCGCCTTAAATGGCGCTCCGCTTAGTTGAGCCCTCAGCGTATTATTTTCTACTGAAATCTCAAACATATCAAAACCAAGGCCTTCCACCTCCCCTAAGTAAAGCAGCTCCGTCAAGAAGGCCACCAACAAGCTTTCACGATCGAGAGCATGCACTTCCAACTCACGTTTCAAACGCTTATCGAGTACCAGGCGCGCTCCTGTTAACTCATACATACCAAGCGCCGCCTGTTCGCATAAGCTGGCCAGGTCGGGCGCCCATACCTCTAATTCCCAATCGGCAATATGTTCGAGTTCGCGATACCCACTGGTTCGGCGAGTAGTCATCATTAATTAGTATACCATCATGATTTCAGGGCACATCTGGCATCACCAAGGGGTGTAACTAGTTCTGGAGCAAATGGGGTTTGGGGGCAGGTTGTAAACTTGCCTTTAATCTGACATGCCCCTCATCAAGGCTATCCTTGCAGGATAAACCACCATCCTCTATAATTGCAGGACGTGCTCAGCGTTTGAGAATATCTCCGACCCCCATCATTCACGTAATTTATTCAATCTTTGAGCAACCAAAAATATGCTACAAGACAAACTTTTCCAACTAGAAACCCGTCTTCAAGCGCTAATAGAGGGAAATGCCGCCCGCATTTTCCCCCAACGGGAAATATACCATGATCTTGCCTCTCTCCTACTAGCTGCTATGAAGGATAATCTTCAAACAAAATCTGATGGGAAGATCTATGCACCAAACCTTTTTACTTTACAAACCGATCAAGACGATGCAGCTGTTTTCCGGGAGAACCACACTATGTTGGCTGAGCTCGCCTCCGTCATTCAGCAAGCTGGTGAAGAATCTGGATTAGATTTTTATTCACCGCCAATCATCAGGGTGGCAACCGCGGTGAAGGCAAGCCCTCACCAGGTGCGCATTCAGGCTCAATTCAGCCACCAACAGCTCGGAAAAACTGCTACATTAACCACCCAGACAGATGACCAGGCTGAATCGATGCCAAGCAACGCCTTTTTAATCGTCAATGGCAAAGATATGTTTCCCCTTACCCATGCGGTTATAAACATCGGTCGGCGCCCTGACAATCACCTGTGCGTTGATGATCGGCGCGTGTCTCGAATTCATGCCCAAATGCGAGCCAAGCATGGTCGCTTTATTATATTTGACCTTGACTCGACCGGCGGCACCTTTGTCAATGGAAAGCGTATCAAACAATACACTCTTCACCCTGGTGATGTGATCTCCCTCGCTGGTGCTCTCCTGATTTTTGGGCAGGATACCGCCTCTTTTACAAACGGAGATCAGGATTCTACCCACCCTATTATGCCCTATCCCCAGGAAGAGTGATCTCGAGAATTCATGAGCGGTGTTGTTCTTCTCATCCTGAGAGTCGGTCTCCTTCTGAGCCTGTACGCTTTTTTGGGTTACGCGCTGTTAATTATCTGGCGGGATCTAAAACGCCATAGCGACCTGTACCTCTCTCATCAGACCCCTGCCATCCGATTATTACACCAAGCGGACACAGAAATGCGGACATACCGATTCACAATAGCAGATATCCGGATAGGACGGGATCCAGCTGCGGATTGTCCTCTCGATGATCTGACCGTCTCCAGCGATCATGCCCGCCTATCTTTCCGTCAAGGCCAATGGTGGGTTGAAGACCGGGGTTCTAAGAACGGGACTTTTCTAAACCAGGAGCTGGTCTCCCAGCCCTTAGTCATCGCATCTGGGGATCAATTGCGATTTGGACAGGTGATCCTAACCGTTGAGATTGGCGAAGAAGAGCCCTGATTGACAGCCTACCTCCCTACAGGTATGATAGTGACCATAAATTTGAGTTTCGCGTGCTTCTGCGTTCAATTTAAATGAAACATCCTCCAACAGGAGTGGTAATCTGTGACAGAAAAACCTACCTTAGCGGTTATCGGTGGATCAGGTTTCTACCACATGACCGGGTTGGAAGAGACCCGAGAATACGACCTGAACACCCCTTTTGGTAAACCCAGCGCTCCGATTGTTGTCGGTACGCTAGAAAACCGAAGGGTGGCTTTCCTGGCGCGGCATGGTCTCGGTCATCACTTCTCCCCCTCTGAGATCAACTTCCGCGCCAACATCTATGCGCTAAAATCGCTAGGCGTGGAACGGGTAGTCAGCATTAGCGCCTGCGGCTCCTTGCGAGATGACTATAAGCCTGGCGATATTGTGATCCCCAGCCAGCTTTTTGATTTCACTCGTAATCGCAAACGTACCTTTTTCGAGGGAGGTCTGGTTGCTCATATCAGCGTGGCAGATCCTTTCTGCCCGGACTTATCTGATCAAGTCTACCAGGCGGTTCAGGCAACCGGTGCTCCCGTCCACTCGGGAGGAGAATTTATAACCATTGAAGGACCCCGCTTCTCTACACGTTCTGAATCAAATACCTTCCGCGCCTGGGGAATGTCGTTAATAGGCATGACCACCTCTCCCGAAGCCTTCCTCGCGAAGGAGGCTGAGCTTTGTTATACCGTAATGGCACATGTCACTGATTTCGATGTCTGGCATGTCTCAGAGCAGCCCGTAACGGTTGAGCAAGTCATCGAGGTTCTCAACCGCAACACCGAGATCGCTCAACAAGCTATCCGCATTCTGGTGCGACAGCTCACCCCCGAACGTCACTGTGAATGCTCACAAGCTTTAGCGACTGCGCTGATCACATCAATCGATGCTATCCCCCTCGAAACACGCAAAAAACTTAGCGTGCTGATAGATAAATACTTGAAGTAACCGGATTTGATGGTATCTTTGCTTACCCATCCCTCCTCACTTTCGATTGACAGGATTCAAGGCCGATTACTCACTCTGGCGGCCCTGTTTCTCGGATTGTACTCCCTGGCCTTGATGCTCTCTCCGGCTGCCCGCTCGCGTACCTGGCAGGTAAATTATCGTTGGGAGCCCTGGCTGGGCTTCTTGGCCTGGTTGGCAGCCATCATCCTTCTCCACAAACAGACTGCCCGTTTTCTTCCTAATCGTGACCCATTCATTCTACCAGTGGGGGCCTTGCTAAGCGGTTGGGGGATTTTAATGATCTGGCGGTTGACACCTTCCTTAGGTTTAAGACAGAGCATCTGGCTCCTGGTAGCCACGTCAATAGTTCTTCTGGTACTACGTTTTCCCGATCTGATAGATTCACTGCGTCGCTACAAATATTTGTGGCTGACCTGCGGCCTCTTACTCACCGCGTTAACCCTGTTATTAGGCAGCAATCCTGCCTCACCAACAGGCCCAAGGCTTTGGCTGGGTTGCTGCGGTATCTACTTCCAACCTTCGGAACCGCTCAAACTGCTTCTGATTATTTACCTGGCTGCCTACCTGGCGGATCACCCTCTGATCCCAACTAAATTGCTTGCTCTGCTGGCACCCACGCTAATTATGACCGGTCTGGCACTCCTCCTGCTGGTAGTCCAGCGCGACCTGGGAACTGTGTCGATTTTCATCTTTCTTTACACGACCATTAGTTACCTAGGTACCAGGAAAGCACGCCTTATACCCATTGGGGCAGGGAGCCTGCTTCTCTTCGGATCTGGTGGCTACTTCCTTTTCGATGTTGTCCGCCTACGCATAAATGCCTGGGTTAATCCGTGGTTAGACCCCAGCGGTCGCTCATACCAGATTGTCCAATCCTTAATCTCCGTGGCAAACGGAGGTCTTCTCGGGCGCGGTCCAGGCTTGGGTTATCCAAACCTGGTGCCGATCCCTCATTCTGATTTTATTTTTACATCTATCGCAGAAGAAACCGGCCTGCTCGGCGTAATCGCCCAACTTATTTTGCTGGCTTTAATCACCGGCCGCGGACTACAAATTGCCCTCCAATCTCAAGATAGCTTCCGGCGATACCTTGCTGCGGGTATCAGCGCTTATTTAGTCGCTCAAAGCGTGTTGATCATTGGGGGCAATTTGCGTTTATTGCCTCTTACAGGTGTGACACTGCCCTTGGTCTCCTACGGAGGTTCTTCCCTAGTAACAGCCCTCCTCTCCTTATTTATTCTCCTGAGAATCAGCGATCATGCAGAGAACCGTCCATCCTTGCAGCTCTCCCCACAGCCCTATTTATACCTGGGAGGTTTTCTTATTACCGGCCTGGTAGCTACAAGCGTTTTGTCAGGATGGTGGTCCTTCTATCTTGCCCCAACGTTAGTAAAACGCACCGACAATCCTCGCCGAGCCATTGCTGACCAGTATGTGCGTCGTGGCGCTCTTTTAGACCGCCATGATATCCCCCTGGCTGACACCACGGGTGTTCCTGGCAATCTTGAGCGCCAGACACTATATCCAGATTTGGGACCGGTGATTGGTTACACTCATCCAATTTTCGGCCAAGCTGGTCTAGAAGCCAGCCTGGATGATTACCTGCGAGGCTTGCGCGGCAATCCCGGACTGACCGTTTGGTGGTATCACCTGCTCTATGGACAGCCGCCGCCTGGCCTGGACGTACGCCTCACTCTGGATTTGGATTTACAGCGCAACGCTGATGAGCTGCTTGGCGAGCGCGCCTCTGCCCTGGTTTTGTTGAATGCCAGCAGTGGAGAAATCCTGGCGATGGCATCCCATCCCACCTTCGATCCCAACCAGCTTGATAGCACCTGGGACGAGCTCACTCAAGACCGCCGATCGCCACTTTTTAATCGCGCCGCACTGGGAAGCTACCAGCCTGGCACAGCCCTGGGAGTCTTTTTACTGGCTGCAGCTGATGCCAACGGCGGCCTGCCTGCCCTCCCCCAAACGCTCGAATTCAGCGCCGATGGACTTGATCTGAGCTGCGCCCGCACACCCGAAGAGCTGACCTGGGAATCTGCGATTGCCAACGGCTGTCCTGGACCGCAAGCTGCATTAGGGCGATCGTTAGGCAGCCAGTCAGTCCTGCGAACATACACCAACTTAGGGCTCTATACCGCCCCACAGTTGCGCCTGCCGACGACCACTCAACCAGCGCCGCTTTCTTTGCGCGATCCACAATCCACCTATGTGGGTCAAGCAGATGTGAGCGTCAGCCCGCTTCAAATGGCCCTGGCTGCTACGACCATTAGCACCTCTGGCGAGCGACCCGCTCCCCGCTTAGCCGCAGCAGTCAATACACCGACAGCTGATTGGGTCGTCTTGCCATCTCTCGGAGAATCGCTCCAGGTATTTACCCCTAAAGCTGCTGATGACCTGGCCGAAAGTCTGGCGGTTGAAGGTCTGCCAGTTTGGCAAACCTTAGCAAGCACGCCTAACGGCTCTTTAGGTAAGGTCACCTGGTACTTGGCCGGTACTCTGCCGTCCTGGAACGGAACACAGTTGAGTCTCGCAGTCCTTCTAGAGGAAGACAATCCTGAGCTCGCTGAAGTCATTGGTCGCGCCATGCTTCAGGCAGCTATAAAGCCTTAAACCAGATGCTCTCAAGAAAGCTGCCTTCCAGTTATGCCTTCGCTCCAGGTGACCGGAGCCATAGAACCGCTATATGGACAGCTTGCTCATGCTTATTATTGAGAAAGGGCTTACCCTGCGGGTCAGCCCTTTCAGTCGTCTTAACTCCCGCTGAGCGGCTCAAATTCAGAGCAACTCGGCGTTTGTCTCTTACTCGCCCTTGATTTCTCGCATGGCGCGTTTCGGGCTAATCAAGCGCATTAGCATGCCCATCATGAACCCCCCGGCAGTCAACGCCGCCAGGGCGATCTTGGTCGGATCCACCACCTCCTGGACGCGCACGCCTTCCGGTGAGGCCACAATCACCGCAACAGGTCTTGCTAGCGTACGACCACCGCCCCCTCCACCGCCACCCCCTCCCTTACCGCTATTCCCACCCTCTCCTTCATTACCGCTTCCGAAGCCATAGCCCGTTCCAAATCCAAGACCGGTTAAGACTTCGGCTGCGGGGATAATGGCAGTGTCGCCATGGTAGATAGGCTCACCATAAACACGAGAAACATTGGCAGTATCAAGAAATTTGTTAAGAGTGTTTTCCACCGCTTCAACCGACGCTGTTATGCCTACTTCCGCCTCATTTGGGGTAAAAGATGTTTCTTCGTCCATATACACATCTCCTTTCTTTAATTTCTATTCCTTTTTTGAAAGTCTCTTGACTAGCCAGACTGCCAATAAGCCCATCATGCTACCGAAGATGAGACCCAATTGAGCCCGGCGGGTTACGTCCCTTATGGGCAAAACCTGCTCGCCACCATCTGATGTCTGAACCAGCACAGAAACAGGTCGGTTCCAGATCAATCCACCCGGCAATCCCGGGATTTGAATACGCAATGATTTTGCCATGGGTACAATGGTGGCATCCCCAACAGGAATAGGTTCGCCTACCCGAGTTTCCATATTTATATAAGGAGCCAGCATCTCAGCTCTCCTCGGAGGATTTATCCTGCACCCTAGCACCTTTGGATTTGGATAATTTTTCAAGCTCTTCGTTTATGCTTCGCAGAGCAGATAACAAACCAGACCGCACCTCGCTCTCTGCCTTACCGCTCTTAATACTATCTCTGAACTCCTCAACATCGGATCTGAGCTGTTCACCAGTTGGGCTGTCCTTGAATTCTGTAAACGTTTGATCCAAGGAACGACTGAAGTCTTTCAGACCAGCCTCGATTTCCACCTGTAATTTCTTACGTTCCTCGCTTTCCCATGCCGACTGCAACACACTTTTTAGGTTATTTCCCAAGGCGCGAAATTCACTGGCGATATCGCCTTGAGAGACATCGCTTTGAGTTTCATCAAACTGTTTGCCTTTCATCTCATCCATTCCTTGCTCCTTTGTCCGAAAAAAGAATTAACATATTTAATAATAGGGGGTCAACAAATCATAAAACTTATGTTACCATCTCCCCCCAGTTATTGTGTCATAATTTTACCAGGAATGCAAGACCCGAAGTCTATTATCCGTCAAAATGATCAGTTCATCTACCCAGCATCTCTCAGGTGGAATAGTACTATCAATTTCCAAATTTTCAATGGATCAATCCAAATGAGCGGCAGCGAAGACTAATACCAAAATCGTCCCTGTAAAGGGCATCTAGATTTGGATTGTTGAGAAACCAAATTATTAGGCAGATCACCTTAAGATAGGAAGCGGACTTAACCCAGAAGATCGCCTGGACTTGCCATCCGGCATTTCTCACGATGCTGTTGTAGCCCCTGAAGCTGTAGGGTATTATGAAGCTCACCATTAAGAATAGCCTCCAATCCGCGACCTACAGGCCCTTTGAACGTATATTTTATTAAAGATCAAAGCACCGAATTACCCTATCTGATGGAGCAACCAAAACAAAATCGGACAATTTGCTATATTAATGTCACTCTAAGCCGCCTAAGGAAGCGAAGAGTCCATGTTACGACCGTTTTAATCGAGCAATTCAGGGATTCTTCGGTCGCTTTGCTCCCTCAGAATGACACCTTGCCATGTCAATTGTACGACTTCAGTCTGATTCGTCAATGAGTTATTGGAGGAAATTTATGGATCGCAAATTGGCTTTTGTCCTTGTTATTATGCTTATGCTTGCCATAATGGCTTGCAGCTTTACTATTAACTTACCTTTTACGGAGATAAAAACCGGCCCAACCGTAACTGATGATATTTTTGTACACTTACCCGGGGCTACCAGCGCTGTGACAGACCTTACCCTGGTTTTTGGGGCAGGCCAGCTGACCCTTAATCCAGATGGGCAGGATGCGCTTGTCTCCGGCAGCGCTACCTATAACGTGGCGGATTTTAAACCTCAAATCACTGAAACAGGCAACAATGTTCGTATCAACCAGGGCAACGTTGATTTAAAAGGGATTCCAAATATTGGAGCAAATGTGATCAATGAGTGGAATCTCAAATTGGGCAACGCTCCGATTAACTTGCGCATTGCCGCGGGAGCATATCAAGGTAGCCTCGAACTCGGCGGATTAGACTTACGGAGTCTGCATATCACGGATGGGGCCTCGGAAAACCGTGTTTCATTTTCCAAGCAGAACCTGAGTGAGATGAGTATCCTACGATATGAAACTGGCGCTTCCAAGGTCACCTTAACCGGTCTGGCGAATGCTAACTTCACTAATATGGTCTTCAAAAGCGGGGCTGGCGACTATACCTTGGAATTTACCGGTGAGTTACAACATGATGCCAGTGTTGACATTCAATCTGGTTTGAGTAACTTAAACATTATCGTACCCGAGGGAACCGCGACTAGTCTCTCCATGAGAGGAGGTCTCACCAACGTCAATTCAAGTGGTGCCTGGAATTCTTCTGGCGACATTTACGTTATAGAAGGAAGTGGTCCTTCTATAACAATCAATGTAGATATGGGCGCAGGAAATTTGGAACTACGTAACCCTTGATCTGAAAAAACTTCCCCCACTAATGTATATAATAATGGCCCGGCGGATACTCCACCAGGCCATTATTATAAGCAGCCTTATCTGAGTGAGATTGGATGAAACTTAATCCAAGGCGTCGTAGCCAGGACCTTCCGTGAAGTAATTATAATTGGGCTGAATATCTTTGGTTAGATCGACAACCTCTCCGGCTTCCAGGACCCGAGTGTGCTTGAGATGGACTGACTCACCATGGTGGTCCTCGCCATCGTAAACCGTATCGAATCCTGCGACGCCAGCGGGCATGCTGAGATACTCTTCGCCCTTGGCCTCGTACGCTTCAGGTACCTCGTCCTCGGGGAAGATGGCTTCAAATGGGCACTCAGGAACGCAGGCTCCACAGTCGATGCAGGTATCCGGGTCGATGTAAAACCACGGCCACTTTTCAATCGGCTTGCCTGGAATGATGCACTCCACCGGACAGACATCCACACAACCGGAATCGCGCAGGCAAAGGCTGGTAATAATGTAGGTCATTGAGTGTACCTCCCGTGAAATGGAATGATTTTCTGGAATAATTCTCTTGTCACAATTTTACCTCAAAACAACTGGTGCTTTATCATACTTAGTGTGACACCCATCATGAAAAGCGATATACTTTTTGTCCCCTTCACTATTCTTTTACTAGACCATGATAATAATAGTAGTAGTTACGCAGTTCACAGGAAAATCGGGGGTGTTTGGGCGGGTGTTGCCCGCCCAAACACCCCCATCCTCCCACCAACTGCGTAAGTCCTAAATAGATAACTCTCGCTCGACCTCATACAATAATTTCTTATTAAATTGCAGGTCCCAAATCTGATCGACTAAAACAATTCTAGCCCGCCGGATTACCTTTGTCAAGCGCCCTTAAAGTATTTCCGGAAAAGCAGATGATCTTTACCTGGGGGAATTGCCCCGAAAAACTTGATTTTAGGTAAAACAAGTCGAATTATCTTGACAAGAGCGATCTTTGTAATTATTATCAGACTGCCATCTTTCCTGGAGGATGGCATAGCACAGCTCAATAAAAAGCTTATCATCACATTTTTGGAGGAAAGCATGATTTACGAATTCGTTGAAAAGCTGGATAACAAAGTTCATTTTGAGGAAGCAGATGCACATTGTGACATCCCCTGTGGCATTTACGATCCGATCACGGCGCAAATTGCCGCGCTGACGGTTGTCAGGATGATTGACTTGATGAATGACCTGGACAAAACCCATAGCGAGCGGGATTTGGAATATCAAAATAGCATGTCCAGGTATATTGCAGTCAAAGAAGAGCACGCTGAGAAAGTTAAACACGAAATCCGGGTCATCTGGGGAGATTACATCAAACCACAACATATGGAGAAGCACCCCGAATTTCATGAACTGGTGCATAAGATTATGCAGCTTGGTTCCAAGAGCCGGCAAACCGCCAATCGAGAAACAGGTGTGCAGCTGGTCGAGGCAGTCAACCAATTCGCAGAGGCATTTTGGGACACGAAAGGCATCTCGATCAAACACGCTAAGGCCCCTTACGCACCTGCCCTCGAAATGGTGTATCCCAATCTTTAATGCTAAGACTGATCAAGGTTTCGGGCGATAGCCTGTCACCGCGATATCGAGAGGGAGATTTTGTGCTCGTTGCCAAAATCCCCCTCCTTTTTAATCGCCTTAAGCAGGGAGATACGATTGTCTTCAAGCATCCGAATTATGGCACCATGATCAAAAAGGTTGACTACCTAGACAAAGACCACGATCAAATTTACGTCATCGGAACCCACGATTTTAGCGTCGATAGCCGGGAATTTGGCCCTATAAGCAAAAAGACGTTAATTGGAAAAGTCATCTGGCACCTCCATCAACCCGTCCCTAAAGATAAGATTGGCTCGAGATGACCGATCATGTAGTCGTGGGGGTGATATAAATCATTGGTAAACTAAACCACCCACATATCAGAACTTGCTATTAATGAATCCTTCCCCTCGCCGTGCTCCTGTCCCCCCGCTTCTGGCTCTAGCTTTCGGCTTATTGGCGGTTTCCACAGCAGCGATATTTATTCGCTACGCCCAAGTTTATACACCCTCTCTGGTCATCGCTGCCTTTCGCCTGACCTTGGCAAGCTTGGTGCTGATGCCTCTGGCTTTCACACACCGGCGTGAGGAATTGCGTCTGCTCAGTCGTCAGGAACTATACCTGGCGTTGACCTCCGGAATCTTCCTGGCTCTGCATTTCGCTACCTGGATTACCTCCCTGGAGTACACCTCTGTTGCCAGTTCCGTTGTTTTGGTGACCACCTCACCACTCTGGGTGACGTTGCTTTCCCCCTTGATCCTGAAAGAACCTCTCACCCGCCCGATCTTGCTGGGCATGGCTATGGCTCTGCTGGGCAGCACAGCAGTTGGTCTGAGCGATTCATGTACCTGGAGCGGAACCAGACTGCTCTGCCCACCTTTAGATGAATTCATAAAAGGTAAAGCTTTCCTGGGGGATTTACTGGCGCTGGCGGGAGCCTGGATGGCTACGGGTTATTTAATAATCGGTCGCCACTTGCGAGCCAAAATGTCCCTAATCTCCTATATTTCTGTAGTATACGGAATGGCCGCATTAATTTTAATCGTTATCATGTTTCTGGCTGGACAGGTTCCCTGGGGTTACCCTCCTATCGCCTATCTCTGGTTTGTGTTGCTGGCCTTGGTACCGCAACTATTAGGTCATTCCACCTTCAACTGGGTTTTGGGCTATCTTTCGGCAGCTTATGTCTCTATCACTTTGCTGGCAGAGCCCATCGGATCAACCATTCTGGCCTACTTCTTCTTAAATGAGACGCCCACTGCCTTCAAGGTTTTTGGTGCTATACTTATTCTCTCTGGGATTTATGTAGCTACCCAGGGTGAATCCCGCAGAAAAACCCGTGAAATCGCGGAAATGTCGGGGTAGCAGGTGTGTTTCAGCCTCCAAATTTTTTGCCTTCCCCTGGAAAGGATTCTTGAGGTGATTTTTCCTGAGACCAGAGCTGTTTGCCACCTATAATTTGGCTCAAAAAGTGAGAAGTTCCCCCACAAGGCGACTCAGTGACTAAGAAATATTCCCAGCAAACCAGTCGACCAAACAAAGGACCGGCTTCTGAAGGCCAATCTTCCTGGCTAGATACTCCCTTTCGATATCTCTCTAATTTTCGGCGCTTTGGCTACGATATTGGCGGTGTGCTGGCGCTGGCATTCGCTTTGATGACCCTTCTGGCGTTGTTCGATCTCACCGGAGGGGCGCTACTGACCTGGTGGGCCAGATTACTGCGCAGCTTCTTGGGGTGGGGAAGCATCCTCATGGTTGTCGTTGCCGGCATCGCTGGTCTGGTAATGCTGCGTTGGCAGACGGGTGTGTCTCAAGAAATCAACTGGGGCCGTATCCTTTACTTAGAAGCAGCTGCATTTGCAGGGATAGCGCTGCTCACCGTAATAGGCGGATCATCCGTGCAACGCGCTGGACAAGGTTTGGATGGAGGGCTAGTCGGTTGGGGGCTGGTTGAGTTGCTGGACATGGTCATACCAGTTCCATGGCTTCAAAGCACATTCTTGAGCTTGGTGTTTCTGATATTTAGCGTGCTCGGCTTGGGACTTTGGCGACTCATAGCGGTTCTATTGCGTAACCAGCGAGAATCCGGCTCACGATCAGCTGCGGGCACATTGACACCAGATGGCACTGTCAGTGCAGGTACGTTTGACGGTCAAGAGAGCCTAAACGCCCCTGCTTTAGGAGAATCGAGGAGGAACCTACCCAGCCTACCGGCTGAATTTCGTAAGAAATTCAAGATCCATATCCTGGAAGAAAAGGGTTCAAAACCTCCTCCACGTGATGAACGCCTCCCACTTCTGGACTTATTAGTAAATGAACAAACCACTCGTCCCGATGAACGCAACATAAACCTGACGGCTGGTTTGATCGAAAAAACCTTGGCGGAATTCGGAATTCCAGCTAAAGTGGTCGGCTATCGCGTCGGTCCAACCATTACCCAGTTCGCAGTAGAACCGGGTTTTCTTGAAAAGAACGGGCCAGAAGATGAGGTCATCCGTCAGAAAGTGCGCGTCTCGCAGATCTCGGCTTTATCGCGTGATTTGGCCCTAGCCCTCTCAGCAGAACGCCTACGCATCGAGGCTCCCGTACCGGGTCGTCCCTATGTAGGTATCGAAGTTCCTAACACTCGCTCAGCGCTTGTAAGGCTACGCCCAATCCTAGAAACAGAAGCCTTCTATAAATTTGGGTCTCCTTTAACAATTGCCCTCGGTAGGGACGTCTCCGGGCAAGCGGTGGTCGCCGATCTGGCGCGTATGCCTCACTTGCTCATCGCTGGCACCACTGGCTCAGGAAAGTCAATTTGCATCGCGGCCCTGACTACCTGTTTAGTGATGAACAATACCCCTGAAGACCTTCGCCTGGTGATGGTTGACCCTAAAATGGTTGAACTGGTCCGTTTTAATGGCCTTCCCCACCTTTATGGCAAGGTTGAAACCGATATCGAGCGCATTTTAGGGGTTTTACGCTGGACGGTTGCAGAGATGGATCGCCGCTATAAATTACTGGAGTCGTCTCGCTCCCGGAATATCGACACCTACAATCGCAAGATTCGACGGCGCCGTTCAGAGGAACCCCTCCCACAGATCGTGGTGATGATTGACGAGCTGGCTGACCTGATGATGACCGCTCCCGATCAAACCGAGCAATCCCTGGTCCGGTTAGCTCAAATGGCACGCGCCACGGGCATTCACCTGGTGGTAGCAACCCAACGACCCAGTACAGACGTCGTCACCGGTCTAATCAAAGCTAACTTTCCAGCCAGGATTTCCTTCTCGATGGCTTCTTCAGTGGATTCACGGGTAATCTTGGATGCAGTCGGAGCAGAATCACTGCTTGGACGGGGTGACATGCTATTCTTACCTCCAGAAGCAGGAAGTCCAATTCGCGCCCAAGGCATTATCGTCACCGACCAGGAGATCGAGAAGGTAATCACCTTCTGGCAAAAAGCCCACCCACAAGAAGAGGTCGTTTCGCCTCCCTGGGAGGAGTTATTAGAGCAAGAAGCGATCTTAGCTGAAAAAGATGATCTCATCCTCGAGGCGATCTCTATCGTGCGGCAAACCCAACGCGCCAGTGCCTCCATGCTACAGCGCCGTCTCAGAATAGGTTACCCACGTGCGGCCAGATTAATTGATGAGCTGGAGCATCTGGGGGTGGTCGGACCAGCGCAAGGAGCCGGTCGTGAACGTGAAGTGCTGATTGCCCCCGATGAGCAGGTCGATCTGTAATTGTGCGTATTAGGGTGGCTGAATCTTGACAGCACATCCAGCATAAGATAGCATACCCCGGTGCTGAAAACTATGTCAGAAAGTTTCGTAAATTTCATGAGCAAGATGGATATCATGTCGAAAGCTATATGGCACCTCGACGTTAATCCTCACTCAGAAAGGTAGGTACAACTTACGTGGAACAGGTGGCGGAAAAGAACAAGCCTTCCAACTTTACAGACCAAATGCGGGCGCGCTTTAAGGGGATACTCGATCCCATAGGTACCGCCCTAAACCACCTCGGGCTCAAACCCAACACTATAACTATCTTAGGACTTGTAGGTAACACGCTTGGCGCGGTTCTCTTAGCACAGGGGAAAATGACCTGGGGTGGCGTGCTCATCTTGTTGATGGGGCCAATAGATGCTCTAGACGGTACCATGGCCCGTTTGCGAGGAGAAGATGATGATTTCGGTGCTTTCGTTGATTCAGTCACCGACCGTTATTCCGAACTAGTCATATTAGGTGGCTTATTATTCTATTATCTGCAGCAAAACCAGTGGCTTGCTGCCGGATTGACGTATGTAGCAGCCGGGGGTTCTGTGCTGGTGTCGTATATCAGAGCTCGCGCCCAATCACTCGGTTACGATTCAAAAGTCGGCCTGCTGACACGCATGGAACGCTATCTGGTCCTGGCGCCCGCGCTGGTGCTTAACTTGCCGATAGTGGGCTTATGGATAATCGCTTTACTGGCGAACTTTACAGCGGTGCAGCGTATTGTGGATGTGCGACGGCATAGTCGCTCGCGCTGATGTGATCCTTTCAGGAATGGTTAACACAAAACTCACCTCGTGATCAGGAGAGAGTATGGGATTTAAAATCGGACCTTTGTCTATCCGTTATTACGGGATTATCATTATGCTTGGTGTTTTGGCTGCTGCCTGGATCTCCGATCGAGAGGCTCGACGTCGAGGGGAAAACACCGAAATGGTTTGGGATGGACTGGTTTGGGTGGTAATAGGGGGTATCGTCGGTGCCCGCATCTGGCATATTCTTACACCCCCTGAATCGATGGTGGCTGTAGGTATAACCACAAAGTTTTACCTGACCCACCCTCTAGATGCCTTGGCTATTTGGAATGGCGGTTTGGGTATTCCGGGTGCAGTCATTGGAGGTTTGTTCACACTTTATCTGTTCACCCGGCGTCGAAAGGTGAATTTTGCGGTTTGGGCGGATATCGTTGCCCCCGCCCTGGCATTGGGACAGGCTATTGGTCGCTGGGGAAATTTCATAAACCAGGAACTCTACGGCGCACCGACTAATTTGCCCTGGGCTATCTACATCGCTCCCCAAAATCGCTTACCCGGCTTCCAGGATATCGCTTATTATCATCCACTATTCCTTTACGAATCCTTGTGGGATTTGGCCAATATGGCCTTCCTTCTTTGGTTGGGGCGGCGCCATCAGGATCGCCTCAGATCAGGAGACCTGTTTCTCATCTACTTGATCATTTACCCGGTAGGACGCTTCTTCTTGGAGTTTCTGCGCCTGGACCCCTCGCAAGTCGCCGGCCTCGACGCCAACCAAGCGCTCATGGCGATAGTGGCGGTCCTATCCACGGCTGCAATTGTCTGGCGGCATCGTAAGAACCGCGAACCACTGCAAGAAACATTAGAAGAAGCAGATTAACCTCGATGATCTGGTGTGGGACTCATCTATCAGAATAAAATGAGCGGTAGGGTTTCTTTTTGGGCCGCATGGGGTAGTCATGTATGATCGTTACACAAAACCTCAGCAAGCGATTTGACGACTTCTTAGCGGTAGATGGAGTCACGCTGACAGTTGGGGCTGGAGAAGTATTGGCATTATTGGGTCCCAATGGAGCTGGGAAAACCACTACCATACGCATGTTGACCTCAGTTTTGCCTCCCTGGCGTGGTTGGGCGCAAGTAGCCGGTTACGATGTGGTCAAGCAAGCCTCTAAAGTGCGCGCCTCTGTGGGGATATTAACCGAACAACACGGCCTCTACGCCCGTATGCCAGCCGGGGAGTACCTCGATTTTTTTGGACAGTTATACGGACTGCCGGCAGCTGCGCGCAAAAAAAATGTGGGGCGTATGTTAGAGAAATTTGGCTTGCTATCTTATAGGAACCATCGTATTGGGGAATTTTCTAAAGGTATGCGTCAAAAGTTAGCTTTGGCACGCGCTTTATTGCATGATCCCCCGGTCCTCTTGCTGGATGAGCCAACTTCCGCCATGGATCCAGAAAGCGCTCGCTTGGTGCGCGATTCAATCCACGCCTTGCGTTCAGCCGAACGGACGATTGTCATCTGCACCCATAATCTATCAGAAGCCGAAGAACTAGCCGACCGCATTGCCATCATTCGCCGGGGTCGGATCATCGTCCTGGGGTCGCCCTCCGATCTCAAACAAAAGTTGCTTGGCCCGCCTGAGTTCGAGGTGCGGTTAGGTTCTACTTTAAACGGGCAAAAGCCACAACTACCGCAAGGCATTATTGTCACCACACAAGGTGCCAACTGGTTACGTTACCAGAGCTCCCAACCGGAGCAACTTAACCCCCAGGTATTACGAGCCCTCCTGGCCCAAGATTTTCCCGTCATCAGCTTGCAAGAGGTCGTCAAGAGTCTGGAGCAGGTCTACCTACAAGCAATTAACATGCCGGATGAGATTGAATCCGAGATGGAAGCACTGGATGTTAGATAGTTTTCGGGTAGCGCTGATCGTCACAAAGCGCGAGGTAAGGGATCAATTTCGAGACTGGCGTATCATCATTCCTATCCTGGTATTAACGATATTATTCCCGGCATTGATGAATTTCACGGCCAAGCAGGCGGTTGGTTTTATCCAGCGATATGGTGCGCCTATGGTTGGCGAGCGTTTAATCCCTTTCTTGCTCATGATAGTGGGCTTCTTCCCGATCTCAGTTTCCCTCGTCATAGCTTTGGAAAGCTTCGTGGGGGAAAAAGAACGTCATAGCATCGAACCGCTTTTGAGCAGCCCCCTCAACGATTGGCAACTATATGTAGGCAAATTACTGGCATCCATATTGCCATCGTTAATGGCCAGTTACCTGGGCATCGCGGTGTATTTGGTCGGGATTTTCCATCAGGTCGGCTGGACCCCAGAAATCGTCCTACTGGTACAAATTCTGGCCCTGACAACTGTACAAGCTCTCGTGATGGTGAGTGGGGCAGTAGTGGTATCTACCCAAACCACCTCGATCCGGGCTGCCAACCTCCTAGCTTCCTTTATCATCATTCCGATGACATTTCTAATCCAGGGGGAGAGCGTCGTGATGTTTTGGGCAAACTATAACGTGCTCTGGTGGGCGATCTTCGGTCAAATCATTATCGCGGGTTTACTCGTTCGCACCGGTATTTCGCACTTCAATCGTGAAGAACTACTCAGCTGGGAATTGGACACCCTCAACTTACGCTGGGGGTGGCGGGTATTTTGGACAGCTTTCTCAGGTCAGGCACGCTCGCCTTTCGACTGGTACAGGCGTGAGATCCCCCCAACTCTGAAACGCTTGGGGTTGCCCATCCTATTGGTGGCTGCAAGTCTAATGGCGGGATTGTATTTAGGCACTGCTCAGATAGAACGGTTCGCCTTGCCAGCCGGAGCTATAAAAATCGAAAATCTAAAAGAAGGCTTCGTCAAAGGATTAGAAGCAATCCGCTTCGTCTCGGTCGGGAGTGTGCCAATCGTCTGGCTTCACAATCTACGCGCCTTGGTTTTAGCCACGTTTCTGGGAATATTTTCTTTTGGCGTATTAGGGCTGATCGTAGTGATGTTTCCGCTGGTGATAATCGGATATTTCACCGCGGCAGTTGCTCAAGCCGGGATTTCTCCATGGCTGTTCCTCACCGCGTTCGTACTCCCTCATGGGTTGCTGGAGATACCCGCCATGATCCTGGCAGGCGCGGCGATCTTGCGACTTGGAGCGACGCTGGCTGCACCCGCTCAGGGTCGCACGATCGGTGAAGCCTGGTTGTACGCCCTGGCTGACTGGTGCAAAGTTATGATCGCCTTGGTGATACCATTGCTCTTAGGGGCAGCAGCCATAGAGGTACTGGCCACCCCACGTTTGGCTTTGCTGATTTTTAGAAACTAACCAGGCTTTGGCGGATTAAATGCCCCGGCTACCCGATCCTTCCCGACCGCTGTTGCTTGGATCCAGCACATGAATTATGCATTAATCCAATTCCCAATCTACCATCAGGTTCCACCACTTGATGATTGAAAATCTCTGTGGTCGGATTTAAGAGGAGCACTCATGCCGAAACTTATCATCCTGGGTTCTTCCAATGCAATTCCCGACGAACTTCATGAAAACACCCACATGGCAGTGGTCGGCCAGGCAGGCTCCCTTCTGATAGATTGCGCAAGCACACCAATCGTACGCTTGAACAAGGCCGGCATTCAATTGGATGATCTTACCGACATAATCCTGACCCACTTCCATCCTGACCATGTATCTGGCGTCCCGTTGTTGCTAATGGATATGTGGTTAATGGGTAGGCAACACCCATTAAAAATCCATGGTCTGGCCTATACCCTGGATCGCCTCGAGAGCCTCATGGGTTTCTATGAATGGGGAAAATGGCCAGACTTTTTCCAGGTTACCTTTAACCGACTTCCAGAAGAAGACATGACCCTGGTTCTCGAAGGTAAAGAATGGCATGTGTTCTGCTCACCGGTGTGCCATCTCATACCCAATATTGGCTTGAGGATCGAATTTCTCGAGACAGGCAAAGTGGTGGCTTATTCATGTGATACCGAACCTTGCCCACAAGTGGTCCGGTTGGCTCAAGGCGCTGACGCCCTGATACACGAATCCACCGGCCTCGCTGAAGGTCACAGTTCGCCTCATCAAGCTGGCCAGGTTGCACGT
>Ga0315552_1000431_pt1 | contig 26056 bp, 19 predicted proteins | sample SalMarSW160170MG_2_FD_203102 | JGI IMG/M metagenome (GOLD analysis project Ga0315552, IMG submission 203102) | Salt marsh sediment microbial communities from the Plum Island Ecosystem LTER, Massachusetts, United States - Salt Marsh Sediment SW1601-70 ...
ACGTCAAGGTCGCCTCAGAGTACCCAACACTGTTGTCGTAGAAATACGGCATCGACTGGATGCCGCTGTGAACAATACTTTGCTCGGCATAAGGAGGAAGCTCATTACCAACGAGAGCTCCATTTGTAGGGATTTCATAACCATCCAGCCACGCTTCAAATATCCTGTTGCTCTCGGGGTCAGGGGGGTCAATGTCGTTGTAGGACTCAAAATCGTCCACGACAAGAAAGTTGGCTGTCGTAAAGCTCCAGAGAGAGCCTTTCCACGGACTGTTGGGCTCTGTTTCATTGACCTCGTCAGTTCGCCAGTAATAGGTCGTTCCCGAAACGAGACCCTCCGGATAAGGATATCCAGGAAAACCGATAATCAAAGATGTTGAGGTCTGGTTGCCGCGGAATGTGCCGCTGGTGCGGTTGTTCACATCGTCAAAATTGTCACCCAGATAGACGTCGTGCGAGGCCGCGAAATCCCCCGACGACCAGCTAAGGGTCACACACATATCCTCGTGGACGGCACCATCAGGCGGGCTGGGATCACGGGCCGTAAAACGCGGTGGTACGGCTAAAGCCTTTATTTCGGCCTCTGACAAAATATGGTCGTAGATTCGGATGTCATCCAGAAGACCTCCGTAATACTCACCGCCACTGGCGCCTGCCCGATGGCTCAACAGAAGCGTCGTGTCGGACGGAACGCTGGGCTCACCGGCGGTACCGACGACGTCTAAATTTCCGTCCACGTAGATATGCAGTGCCGTGCTTGGCCCAGTGCTGTCGTAGGCATAAGTGACTGCGACATGAGTCCAGCGTCCGGGCTCGACGGAGCCGGCTTTGCTCTGCAGGGTCCCGCTGCCCGCGGCGAATAATTCATTCCTCACGATGCCGGTACTATAAACGATGACTTCATAATCGCCCCCAGCGCCGAAGAGCCGCTGCTTAGAACTGCCGAATCCAGGGTCTATCCAGAACGCGATTGTGCCTTGCCGAGGCGGGACGAAATCGAGAATGGTAACCACATCATCCGAGCCGTCGAAGCTGAGCGCATTACCGAGTTTTCCCGGAACCGACCGGGCGCCATGGATGGTCCCGCTTAGGCCTCCAATGGAATCTGCCGCGATGGTGTCTCCAGCGGCTGTATCCTCGTCGAGTTTCCAGTGCTGAATCAAGCCGGCCTGGGCCGACGTCATCCCGACCGCAAGCCCAAGAACAATCAAAAAAGTTATTTGTCTGCCCATAATACCAGAATCTCGTTCAGATTTCACTACTTTTTTGGCGTCCTCAACCAAGTTTTTGCTTCAAAAAGCCTCGAAATTCGATTAGCTCGGGGCGACTATCACATTACAAGCCCTTCTGTATAGCCAAAAATTCTTGGGGCACCTATCCAAGATGTAAGACAGGGATAGTTTGTAGAAAGGTACAAAAATTCATATCTCCGGCCAATTTTACCTGTCAAGGCCACAAAAAAATTAAGCGGCTTTGTGGTAATTCTCAAAAAATCTATCCTACCCCAAACTCCAGCTTCTTGAGTTCACCCTGGATTTTCTTGCAGCCCCAGATATTCTCTCGGGCCAACTGACAAATCAGGGCTTCCACACTCGCAGGGGTCTTTGGCCTGCCCGGCCTACGCTTCCTTTTCTCTGAATAATCCCACTTTTCCTTTTCCAAGCGCCGTTGCCAAGCCAGAATCGTTGCAGGTTTGACTATGTTGACAACGGACTCCATGAGCTTGCGGCCCATGGCCAAAGCCGCGTTGACCAACGATCTTCTTTCATCATCGGTGAAACAGATACGACCTGCGATCTTGGACTTGAGGATATTGTTTTCCAAGCGAAGGTACTCGTTCTGTAGAGTTAGCTCACGGCATAAGATTCGGACAATCATGGCAATCACTGGTAGGCCGAGCCATTTGGCTGCTTGATCAGAAGGCATTTGCGTGGGCATAACCATCCTCCAAGTTCAACTTTGCATCCATGAAGCCCTGAAGATAGCATAAATGTATGATTTGGCAAGGCTTAATTCGGAAGACTTCTCGCTCGAATGAATAAATGTACCCTACCGGGAACAAAAGACCGGTTGTTTAAGCTGTTAGGAGAGCCTATCAATCCCGCACAGCCAACCGCAGCTTGCGACACTTGTTCGTAGCTTTATTTGAACATTCCTTGCACCACACCGCCAATCCGTCTTTATGTCTGAGATGCTTGTAATACTGGCTCTCGGGCTTCCACTTTTTACATCTACCGCATCGCTTCTGTCTCACACCTCCAACGACCCTATGAAGGTCTTCATAGTTATTGTATTTTTTCACAGCACCTCTGTTTTTCTCGTAACGTTCCCGGGCATATCCGGACTCACACTCCTTGCACCAAATCCTCAGTCCGTCCGCGCGAGTGCGATTCTTGCCAAACGCACTCTCGTCTTTCTGCTTTTTGCACTTGCTGCATTGCCTCATTTTTCCATCCATCTATTTAACTATCCCTAACAAAACTCGCCGATACATTCAATTTCGGCCATTTCCATGACCCGCATTCTACCACATATTTAATTAAAAGACAAAGGTTCACTGCAAATTTCCTTAATTGCTATTTTTTTACTTACAAAAACCGTATAATCCAGCCTTGCAAGCGAGGATAGTCCCCAAAAACACCCCCTTAGTTTCGTAGAGTAGGCACCGCCCACCTTTTCTTTGGTGGTGTGCAGTCCGTAAGGACTCCTTGCGGAGTGCACGCCCTACTTTACTCTAAATCCGCCGATAACTGACTTTCTACCCCATGGCTTTCAAGCTGCTCCTTTACATAATCAAATGTTGCCGCCAATTCTTCGGAGTAATCGTCCTTAACCACCTCAATAGCTGCAAGCAAGCCGGTCTTCATTAATCCAGACGGCACTGCAACTATAATTCCATACTCCTCTTCTAACATTAGTTCAGCTAATTGTGCGCCTTGTTCAGCCATCAAATCTACCGCATTTTCTTGCGTTAATATTTCGCCGTAAAGTTCCATGTACTCTTTGAATGTTTTTTCAGTTTCAACAATCATTAGGATTGCTTCTTCAACAATTATCCCAGCCTCCCCGGCGAAGTCTTTGGCGTATGCTCTGCTTAACAGCATTGGGACGAATGGACTTCTCAATTTAGCGGCCACTTGCATCCGCATTCCGATATGCACATCTTCATTTTGGCTTACTAACAAATCGACCGCACTTTCTACTGCACTATCAGCAATCCTCAAAGCGAATTCCTCAAGTAATTCCGGCGTGTAAGCAATGCCGTTTGCGTTCAAGAACAGCATAATTCCGAGCTTTAATTGAGGTGCCAATATTTTCTTTTTTGTAACTACATAACCTTCTTCAGGATTGGCAGTAATAGAGCTGATATGTGCAGTGTGGTCTGCTCCCCAATCCTCATTATGACTTGTAAATCCGTATGCAAACGCCACGCTTTCGTCAAACTTCGCCTCCTCGACCACCTTCATAAACTGATAATGTGTCTCGGTCCATAAATAATCCTGATGTTCATAGCCAAACATCAGATTAAACATATCAGGTACAACCGAACCATACATCTCCAGCAAATTCGTAACACCCGGCTCGTGCCCTAATTCTTTAGCAAGGTACGCGTGAGTAGCTGACCCCCACCCAAACGCTAAGGTGGGGATGGCGCATAAAATTACAATTATAACCAGACTTGAAAGTAACCTGTTGTTCATTTTCCTGCCTCCTATATTAGATTGGCGAATATTTTTCCACTTTGGATGGGCTGTTTTCTGTTATTATAATCTCTCGCTTTTGTAAATGCAACTATTATTGCGTCAGGCTTGAATGTCTGACTCGTCATCCCCGCGAAATCTGTCCTGAGCAAAGCCTGCCCTGCATGTCCTGTACCAAATAGGCTCCTGTCGTCATTTGGTGCGGGAAGCGTAGTCGAATGGGTCGAAGGAGCGGGAATCCACTTCTTCAATAACAGAAATATTAATGCCAATATTTTTTCACCTACACACTCGAATCGCACCCAGTTGGGTATCCCCGAAAATAAATTTCTTGACTAACGTGGAAATTATTTGTAATGCTGTCCATATATAATACGCAAAAAGGATTTTGTGGTATTGAGAATGGAAACAGCCGACAACCAAAGAGCAGAGCAAAGATTGCGTTATCGTTGGCCCGTTCGGTTCGCCGGGGACGTCAAAGAAAAACCTTCCCCGGGCCAGATCGTTGATGTCTCCAGCAAAGGTTTGGCCATCCTTTGTCACGCCGACAAAGACTGTCCCCATCCGGACCAATTGGTAACTGTTGACTTTGGTGTCCCGCACTTTGATTCAGCCGATTCCTTCGACACGGTAATGTTCAATCGCATCGGACGTGTCTGTCGCATTGATAACCTCAGAAACAAGGTCAATCGTGTTGCACTCCAGTTCGCCGAACCATTGTTCTTCAAACCCGGTGAACAGGACATCAGTGAATCCGATGCCCGACAAAGGCTCCAAACCAAAGCCCGCTCGATTACCAAAGCTGAAGAAAAGGCCAAGTTTTACAGTAAAGCCCTGGCCAGAGCCGAGCAAAAAACAATCTCCTATGCACAGGCCAAAGCCAAAGCAGAAGAGAAATTAAAGGCCGAGATTGAAGCAAGATGCAAAACCGAAGCCAATTCAATAGCCCAGGCTGAACAAAGTGCCCAAGCCGAAGCCAGAGCTAAATCCGAAGCCGAATTGAGAGCAAAGGCAGAAAAGAAAGCCGAAGTCCAGGCCCGGAAAATAGCAAACCTCGAAGCCCAAATGCAGCAGAAGATTAAATCTTATATCGGGCAGATAGCAGAAATCAAAGCTGAGCTTGAACAAAAGGCAAAAGTAGAAGCCAAAGCGAAAGCCCAGGCTATGCTAAGAGCAAAGGCCCAAAAGAAGGCCAGAGCCGAAGCCCAAAAAAGGGCAGAGTTCAAAGCCCAAATGCGGCAGAAGATAAAATCTTACACCGAGCAGATAGCAGAAATCAAAGCTGAACTTGAACAAAAGGCAAAAGCCGAAGCCAAAGCGAATGCCCAGGCTATGCTCAGAGCAAAAGCCCAAAAGAAGGCTATGGCCGAAGCCCAAAAAAGAGCAAACCTCGAAGCCCAAATGCAGGAGAAGATTAAATCTTACACGGACCAGATAGAGCAAATCAAAGCCGAAGCCGCCGAGGCAATAGCCAAAGCAAAGGCCCAAGCGGCAGATACGGTAGCCAAAGTCAAGGCCAAATTCAAACAAAAGACCAAAGCATACGCTCAGGCAAAAATCAGGGCCGAAAAAAAGGCAATCGCCAAAGACAGCACCAAAGACAAAGCTAAACTTCCCACAAAAGCGACTTTGCTGAAAAAGGTGGATAAATTTATCACAGATAGGAACAGAATTTATTAATAAACTCATACTGACCGGTTTCAAGCTGTCATGCTGAGCAAAGCGAAGCATCTGGCCTACAAACGAGAATAATCCCGATAAATCGGGACCTGTGCAGGAAGAGTTTCTTCACTTCGTTCAGAATGACAAACCACCCCATGTTATGTCAGTTATGTTAAATCCTAAATCCGAATCCTTCGACCTTGCTCAGGACAGGTATCGAAATACGAAACAATATTGTTAATTGGTGAGTAGTTAATTGATTAATTTGTCATACTTTACTCACCACTCACTAATTAACCACTCACTATTTAATGCTTCGGATTTTAAGGCCAAAACCATTTTTTTACTGTTAAATCACTTATGTTGGAAATTCCGGACAGGTTCTCTTACAGTGAAAACTTCCGCTCAGCATAGTTATGACGGCGTAAAGCGTTCAGGCAACAGGCCCAATGGTTGCACTGTTGGCGAAGAGAAATCCATGACGCAGGGCCGGGGCCGGAACAAAACGAGCCGGCGACGCAGCAGGTTGCGTGTCGTTTTCTTTCACCTCGCAGCCATGGTCGCTGTCCTATCGCCGCTCGTGGTGGGCGAGCTGGTGCTGAGATTGTGCGTCCCTCCTCCCCCAATCAATCTGGACGACCCCTACGTCTCGTTCGCCGGCCTGCGTCCTCTCTTCGTCCTCGACTCAACGGGCACACGCTTCGAGACGGCCGAGGAACGCCTGGCGTGCTTCTGCCCCCAGTCGTTCGCCGCCACGAAGCCTTCGGAGACGTTCCGGGTCTTCTGCCTCGGTGGTTCGACCGTGCAGGGACGGCCCTACGCCGTGGAGACGTCCTTTACGATCTGGCTCAAGCTCAACTTACGTGCCGCCCGGCCCGAAACGGACTGGGAAGTAATTAACTGCGGCGGGATCTCCTACGCCAGCTATCGTCTCGTGCCCATCATGCAGGAGCTGCTCAAGCATGAGCCTGATTTATTTATCATCTACACGGGGCACAACGAATTCCTCGAAGATAGAACATACCGGCCCTTCAAGAGAATGCCGCACGCACTGCTCCGGCTGCACCGAGTAATGCTCAACCTGCGCAGCTATTCTCTTGCACACCGGTTCTTCTCTTCCCGTCGCGGCCAAAACTCAGGCGACAGACGCTCATCAAAGGCAGTTCTGCCCACCGAAGTCCAGGCCAGGCTCGACTTCCGCGACGGACTGGATTCCTACCATCGCGATGATGTGTGGCACCAAGTCACCATCGAACACTTCCGCCACAATCTTCAAACCATGGTCCGGATGTCCCACGGCGCGGGGGTCCCCGTCATCCTCGTAAATCCGGTCACCAACCTGAAGGACTGCCCGCCTTTCAAGTCGCAGTTCCGCACCGACCTGTCCGAGCGAGAGAGGGAGCGTGTCGTCGAACTGTGGGAACAGGCCGGGAAACTGGACTGGGCTGATGCCTACGACAAGGTCGGGCTCCTTGAGCAGGCCGCCACACTCGACAACCGGCACGCAGGGATCCTTTACCTTATCGGCAAGTGCTATGAGTACATAGGGCACTCCACAGAAGCAAAGAACTGGTTCGTGTTAGCGAAGGAGGAGAACGTCTGCCCACTGCGCATCCTTGAACCTATGCACGACGCCATTCTGGACATCGCCGCACAACATCGCGTACCGCTTGTGGACGCCAGGATGCTCATCGAGGAACGCACCAAGGACGGAGTCCCGGGCGGTGAATGGCTGCTGGACCCGTGCATCCGAGCATCGCGGGCCATCAGCTCATCGCCGACTCGCTGTACCAGGCCATAGAGGACATGGAGCTGGTGCGCACTCCCCAGGACTGGCGGGCAACACGGGACGAACTGTGGCAGCGCCACCTTTTGTCCCTGAACGAAAACTACTATGCGCAGGGGCTCACCCGGCTCCAGAGACTGCACAACTGGTCTCGTAAGCCCATTCCAAATCCACCTCCTCGCCCTTCCTACTCCACGCAGGATTGACCTCTAAGAATCTAATGAAATCAGAGGTCTTAATAATTACCACACACAATTATAGCACGAACTATTCTATCATCTCCCTGCTCGGCTTGCCCCATAGTATTATCAGAGACTGCCCTTTCCTGCGGGGCTTGCATGAATGCTAAAAAAGAAGGGAGACAGGCGCCCCCCAGTTGTAATGTGGGCTTAATGAACCCGCCTGTCTCCCTCTGTGAAGGAAAGAGTATTATGCCTGTTTTAAAGGGTAGCGACCTGGTTGGCTAATGACCCTCAATATCTAAAATATAACTGATTTATCTCGATGTGCAAAACAAATAAAGTTTTTGCTTTTTCGTTTATTATAGGTCCAATAATACCCCCAGCTTCCCTCATCCACCCCCTTCTCGCGGATTCCTGTAATTTATTTGATTATTGAGACTAAAAAAGCTATAATCCTTTTGTGCAATCATAGGCGGTTCGATGCAGACACATCAAGACAAAGCTATAGACCAGTACGATGTAGCGGTGCCCTTATGAATAGAAAAAAAGGATTTACCTTGATAGAGCTTTTGGTAGTGATTGCCATCATTGCGTTATTGATGGCGATATTGCTCCCCGCTTTAACCAGGGCAAGAGAACAAGGGAAACGGGCGGCTTGCATCCACAATCTCAAAGGTTTAGTTTTAGCTTGGCTGATGTATATCGACGATAATGACGGTCACTTGGTAAAAGGCAACGCTGGAGATAATGGATGGGTAAAACTCCTGGGTTCATTACCAAATGAGGAGCCTGTCGAAGACCAGTTGGATACCATAAGAAACGGCCTCTTATTCGAATATGCCAAGATGACCAAGCTATACCGATGTCCGGTCGCCGAGAGAAATGAAATGCGGACTTACAGCACGGTTCATTCTATGAATGGACTGAAATTCGCCGGAAGCGGTGACGTACATAAGAAACTATCTGAGATTAGGAGACCTGGTGAAAGAATGGTTTTCCTCGATGATTATGGTGAAGATTGGGATGCCTGCTGGGCTGTTTGGCATACACAACCATCATGGTGGAATCCCATCCCAATGCGCCACCACGGCGGAACGACTTTGGCATTTGCGGAGGGACATTGTGAATGGTGGAGTTGGAGGGACCAACGTACTATAGATTATGGTAACGAGCCATGGGCTATCTCAGAAGCCGGAGCAGGTATAGAGAAAAATCAACCAGGCAATGTCGATTTAATGAAATTGCAGAAAGCAGCATGGGGATCTTTAGGATACGAACCTTAAAGCCTTAAAGAACATGGTCCTAGCAGGACGATACACCCAAAGAGTCTTCAGCTTCTTAATATTCGACACCGGCCGATAAAACAGGCTGATACCGCATATAAATCAAGCTCTCATAAATTTATGCGCAGAGAATCCGTTAAAGCCGGTCGCAATCTTTGCCGATAAAAAGACCAATACAGCAGTAAAGGGACAGTTGGTCTAAAGCGATTACGCCGCTCCGTCGCTGAAGCTGTGGAGTGTAGGCGACACGACCGAGCTGGAGCATACCGAACAGCATGGAAAACGGACAACTAAAACTTATCGACGTGATAGAACAGATGTGCACTGAGAAGGATGTCTCTTTTCAGCCTATGCGTGTTGCCCGGGACATTATGAATACCGATGTTAAGACACTGACCCTCGACCATACCGTCGGCCACTGCCTAAAGTTTATGAAGGGTCGCAGGGTCCGGCACGCTCCTGTTGTGGACCTCCCAAATGAAGTAGAGACAAAGCCGTACTTTGTTGGTGTTGTTTCAGAAAGGGATGTCTTGCGACTGAACGAACCGGATGCCGAAATAATCAACAAGAAAAAGAAAAACCAAAGATCCCTGCGGCAGTTGCTGGTAAATATAGTGGCCAGAAAACCCAAGTCCGCCTCCCCTCAGACTCCGGTAGAGGACGTCATTATGACCATGACCGGTAACCATATTGATATGGTGCCTGTTCTCCATAACGACGATTTAGTGGGTATCATCACGACTACTGACCTGATAAAGCTCTTCTTCAGACTCGATAAAGTGATACACGAGCTATGCCCGGAATTGAACAAAGGTGCGCCACGTGTTGATATGGCTTCTGAAAGCGCAGCTAAGGCCAATATTTTGTCCTCGTGGATTTCTCGACCCGTTCAAAAGATTATGACCGAACAGGTGATTTCTCTGGAGCCTCAGGACGACTTAGCCAGAGCAATCGAAGTCATACAGGATGAAGAAATCAGACACATCATTATAATGGATGAGCAGGAAAAATTTGTGGGCCTGGTCTCCGATAGGGACATTCTGAAGAATATGCCCTATGCCGGCAGGCGACCCGCGTCACCCCCAAAGAGATTTCGAGAGCACCTGTTTGCAACCAACTCATGGACAAAAAGTCTTCTACTGCCCCTTGAGAGCTTTATGGTGCGGAAGGTGCTGCATATTTTACCCACTTGCGGCGTCTGCGAGGCTGCCGAAATCCTATACACGAAGAAAATAAGCTGCCTTCCAGTAGTTGACGAGCAAGAAAAGCTTCGAGGAATAGTTACTGTTACCGACCTGATGCGAGCGTTACTTGCCGCCTACGAGTCGGCTGAGAAAGCCGCCCTAATCACAAGCCAAACCAGCATCTGATGACTTTCAGCTTTATATGACAACTCTGCTCCCCACGCAAGATACGGGCCACGAGCGACGATTCATGATTTTTTATTGACTTTTACCTCTTCTACTCCTATTTTTTACCCCGTGAGATAGAATGGGCAGATATTATTATGTTTGTGTTATGCGGTCGCAGGCCAACTCCTCGCCAAGGACATGCGGGGACAGAGTTGAAAAGCACGAAATGGAAATGTCCGTTCAAAGAAGGAGATTGATTATGAAACTTAAATCAGGTTGGATTAACGCAATTCTCATTGCTGTCGGTTTGTCCACGATACTGGTGGTTACGGGTTTTCCCTCCGAGGCTTCGGAACAGGAGAGAAAAGTCACTGTCCCGCTGTCGGAGCTGCCGGCTGTCATAAGAAAGGCTATCGAGGAAGCCTTTCCGAACGGCTTGATCATAAGAATTCAAAAGGAGGTCGAAGGCGAGGACCCGGGCCAATATGACGTGGACATACGTTCCGGCTCAAAAGAGTACGAAGTTGAAATCTCCCCGGAAGGTAACGTTATTGAGAGCAAGGAAAGGGCCCCTGCAGAAACAGCCCCGGCTCCCGAACAAGAAAAGAAATGGACGGATTCTTTCGCTATGGAGAACTGCACCTTCTCTTCCGTTGGCAGGAATCGGTTCTTTATTCTCGAGCCGGGTAATCAACTGATACTGCAAAGTCGTACAGAAAAAGTGGTGATTACCGTCCTGGATAAAACCAGGAAGATCGGTAGTGTAAAAACGAGAGTTGTCGAAGAACGGGAAGAAGAGAACGGAGAGCTGAAGGAGGTCTCAAGAAACTTCTTCGCCGTTTGTAGAGAGCACGGCGACGTATTCTATTTCGGTGAGGAGGTGGACATTTACGAGGACGGCAAGATCGTTAAGCACTCTGGCCAGTGGCGAGCGGATGAGAAGAATTCCAGAGCGGGTATCATGATGCCCGGCACGATTCTCCTGGGCGCCAGACATTACCAGGAGATATCGCCGAACGCAATGGACAGGGCTGAGATAATAGCTGATGACGTAACGATGAAGACGCCGGCGGGAACATTCAGAAACTGCATAAGAGTAGAAGAGACCTCCGGAATAGACCCCGAAGAAAAATGCTACAAAACCTATGCACCGGGTCTGGGTCTCATCCAGGATGAAGACCTCCTGCTGACCGGATATAGCGAACATAAAGAAGCAACCGTTTCCCTCAAAGATTTACCACGTGCGGTACGCGCTGCCATAAAGAAACATGCCGCCGGAGGAAAAATCACAGAGATTGTAAAAGAGATGGTGAAAGGAAACCTCGTGTACGAGGCCGAGGTCCTCCTTAACGGCAGGGAGCTCGACATCCTCGTCTCTGCTAAAGGTAAGTACCTCGGGACAGAAGAGGAAGAAGACGCCAAGGCCCACCACGACGAAGACGACCAGGAAAACCACGACGAGGACAACGACCATGACAACGATGATGACAGCAAAGACGATGACGACGACAATTAAACCTAACAATCACCCAGATTCGTAAGATGGGCTTTAGCCCATACGGTTTTCTAATTTACCAATTAACCAGATACAAGTGACCAGTGAAGAATTACCTCATGGTCGTTCACCACGTAAGATAACAAAGTTTATCTCACCGGGGCGCTCTTCCTCCCATGTCATTCTGAACGAATCGCAGCAAAGTGCTATTTTGGCTCGGCAGGGGGGTTGAGCTTTTTTTCGAGCTGGTTTGCGAGAGATTTTATGTGCCCTTCAGAATCCTCTTGGCCGGGAAGGATTTTACTGGCTTTTTGTTGGGGGTTAATAATCGGCTTAACCAGTATCAATAATACCCTTTGTTCCTTGGTTTTGTCGCGGCTGCGAAACAGTTTTCCAATGACGGGTAGTTTGCTCAATATGGGTGCAGATGACACTTGCTCGGTTATTTTCTGGCCGCCAATGAGCAGTGTTTTGCCATCGGGAATCAAACAGGGCATCTTTGTACTTACTACTTCGGTCCGGGGAGTCAGGTATATATATTTGCCTTTGTACTTACGTTCTTCGTAGCCGAGGAGCTGACGAAACTCCATTTTGAAATCCAGTTTAATGTTTTGGGTGTCAGGTGTAAGTTCCGGCTTGAGCCAAAGGCGGGTGCCCAGTTCTACCTTGTCGACTTTTGGTACCGGCTTGTCGGAGGTGTCGTTAGGCTCGGTATAGCCTAAGACATAGTATTCTTCAGTCATAATTCCGATTTCTGCCGTTGTACCTTCCCGAGTCAGGACTTGTGGTGAAGCGAGTACATGATCATCCTTGTGAGTTTCAACAGCATTGAGAAGGAAGCTAATATGGAGCTCATCAAGTATAAGGCTGTATGTTCCGGAGTTTGGCTCAGCGGTAGAGTCTGCGACAAGATGTTCCGACCAGGCATCGGAGCTGGATACGGAATTTGCGTCCAGGCCGATGTCTTTAAGGAAATCCTCGCTCACCGACAAGAGCTGCGTTTCGATAAGGATTTCAGTCGCGCTGATGCCGAGCTCCTTTAGTCTTTCGGGCTTTACAAACTCAACGTGGCTGTCCAGGAACAATACGTTCGTGCCCGATTGTTCCTCTATCAGCGTTTTATCGTAAGCGATCGGGATGCGAGGCTGTTTTGGCTGGTAATTTTTGTTTTTGCAGAGATATTCCACATTGTTCAGAATCCACTGGTAATCTTGCTCATTGGCAATGTAAGGTTTTAGTGCTTCCAAAATATCGGGCAACTTGTTGTCATGGTCATTGGCATACATAATCAAAGCAAGGCCTAACCGTTTTAACTTCTCTGCTGATTTTGCTGATTTAGCCTTATACTTCGTATCGGTTTTCTCTTGTGAATCGGTGGCGGGGGTTATTATGGTTGGAGTAAGAATGAACAGCACCTCCGTTGCCTGTTCTTTGGTGTCCTTTACATTACTGTCAGTCTCGGAGCTTTTTCCTGTTTCTTTTAAGCCGTCGATTATCCGGCTTTCGCCGGGGCTGGTGCGCACCAGAGTAGAAACTTCGCGTGTGGTGATAATGGGTATCTGTTCTACACCCTTAGGTATGGATTTTGAGCTGATGGTTGCTTCGACCTGCAGGGTTATGTGGCCATCCGCAAAAACGTGGGGTGTAATCTGAATCGAGTCTTCTATACTCCCTTGTGTGCTCGATATCTTTTGTGCGCTCATTATCTTTGCCGTTTTGCCGTCCACGACTTGTATTCTCGGATTCATCAAGATTCTCAGATAACCTCTTGAAGTCAGCATGTCGACGAAGGCCCTAAACTGCTCTTGCGTTACCCGTTTATTCTCGGCGGATTTGTCTTTAGTTGCAGCCGTGGCCCCGGCAGCTTTTCTTAGTAAAACCTCGGCGGCACGAGTGTATCCGCTCAGAGTTGAGTTACGGAAGCTTACTTTGTCGCCCAGGAGGTTCTCGGCTATAATGCTAGTTTCCCAGTCCATTTTTAAATCGGTAAAAACTTCGACTACGAGGCAGTCAACCTGGATTATTGTTTTATCTTGATCAGATGGGGCGGGGCTTTTCGCCGACACAGGGACGGGTAGGTTGTTGTCGGCTGGGGATTCTTCATTCTGCGAAGTTGAGATTATTTCATCCTCAATCTGTATATAATTTTTTGAAGATGATAACTTCCTTTTGCCGTCCAGATATTCTGTTAAGTCCAGGTCACGTTGCCCCGGTTTAATCAGGATTGGAAGTATTACAGCCTTGTTCGGATCTTCGGAATAGACCATCACTTTATACTTCCCCGGAGGCAGAACAAACTCGAATCGCCCTTGTCCTGAGGTATATTGACATGGCCTATGTTCGCGCCAGTACACATACACGGTCAATATGTTCGTGGACCATTTCCGTTTGCGGGCGGTCGCAGCGCTCACTCGACCGTGTACCCGACAACCCGGCTGCAACATGAGTGTGACCTCTTTACCAAGGTCCTCTCGTGATAGCTCTCGCAGCCCGGCTAAGTAGTGTCCCTCATCTATTACGGTAAGCGGCACGGTTCGTTCTGTAGGCCATTGAGGCTTGAACAACTCTTCCTCAGTTAAGGTTATCTTGCCTTCTTCATTTGATATGACTTTGGCTGCTGAATTGATTTTAGATGCTTTATAGCTTCCACCATCATTCAAAAACCAAACCGGCGGATTCTCAGTGATATCCGACCAATCGACAAAAGTGCCCACCCACGCACCTACTACCGGCCGGGAGTTGGTATCGACTAGTTTCAGCAGAATTTTGCCGGACCTGACATTTTTCTTGTCAATTTTGTTCCGAACCTCGTAGGGTATTCTGAGAATCACGTTACGGGTTGTCTTTCCTGATTCGACCACCAGGTCAACTTTAGGATAGTTCGTCCCCGGACGCATTATCACGTATTTGCCGCTGCGGAGTGCGCCGATGTTGAACGTTCCATCCTCTTCTGTTGTACAAAGATACCTCTCGAAATAGACCGGTGTGAAATGCGGGACTACCCTTAAAGTTATTCCGACTAATCCAGCGCCGGTTCTTTTATTCACCACCCTTCCCTCAATTCTTGCCTCGGCCGGCATTGTAATTTTTATGTCTGTTTGGCCTGCCGCAAACTCGGCCCCCTCATAGCCCATAAGATCGGGTCTGCGGGTATAAATTGTACTGAACCCCTGTGCAGTGACTAAAAGGTCGCTCGCGACATTTTCAGGGATATTGTTGAACTCGAACCGACCATTCTTATCAGTGCGAACCGACAGGCCGTTGAAAGGCTGGATGCCAGGGAGCCAACTCACTTTCCCTTCTTGAGTAGTTTTATTCTCGAAAAGGACAGCGCGGACCTCGGCATTGGGAATAGACTTGCCACTCTCATCCTCAACCCTTCCTGAAAGTTTCGTCGGCTGTTGCAGCGTAATCGTAGCTCGTTGAGTGCCATAAAGTGGCCAATGAGCCCATCTAAGCGCTAAACCTTCTTTTTGTGCTACGATTAGGCCACCCTTGCTTCGACTCTTTTTCACGGAAGGCTTGGTTTCAAATTTGAAATTTCCATCGGTTTTTGTGACTGATTCGCCGATGAGCTGGAGCTTGACATTTCCCGCCAGATCAAAATACTCTTCAAAAGCTGCCACCTTAGCCAATGCCAGAGGTTCGCCTGTGCCGTCAACAATCCTGCCGGTACAAGTTGTCGGCGAGGGACTGTTGCTATCGGCTGTAGATGTGAACGGTATGGAATTGGATTTCACGGTCAGGGCGATGGCGGTTGGTATCACCAGTGCCAATATAAGCAGGATTGCGGTTGTTGCGGGAATCCAGCTAAAACCGGTTTTCTCCGTTGAGTCTTTGCTGAGAAGACGGTATATTCGCCTAAATAGATTGCCTCCGCCGGCTGCTACGGCTAATTGGCCCCGGCCGGCCCGGATTTCTTCCATTGAGGTCAGGGCCCTTGCGTAACAGACTCGGTCGCCGGATATACTCACGGCCAAATCGTCGCAGCAGTTTTCTCTTTCGGCGCGAATCTTGTGTGAGACCCACCACACAGCCGGATGATAGAAACCGAGTATCTCCACGATGGTTTGAAGGATATTGATAAGATAATCGCATCTGCGAATGTGGGCTAACTCATGCGCTAAGATGGCCTCTAACTGTTCCGAACTTAGGCCTGTCAGGGCGCTGGCGGGTAGTAGTATGACCGGCCTTAGCCAGCCGACAACGGTAGGTATTTGAACTAAAGCAGATTCCATAAGCTGTACTGTTTGTTTGACTCTTAGTTTTTCAGCTAAAACTTTTAGTTTGCTGCCCAGCATGTAATCAACCTGCTTAACCATTCTTCGTTTCAATCGCTGCAATTGCGCCCAGCCGCCCAGGTGCCATAAGGAAAGCCCGAATACGCCAACCAACCATCCTGAGACTATGTAAGGCAATGCCGGTTCGAATACTTCAATCGTGCGCTGTTTCCAGGAATCGGCCGATACAAGAACGATACTTTCAGACTGCACGGGCTCTTCTACTATGATAGTTTCCGCCGCGGGCATTCCTTCCGTTGCTAAAACAGTTGGTGCAGGCACCGGTTCGATATGCGCTGCCGGGTGCGGTACCGAAACAGGTACTAACTGAATGGTTATAACAGGCAATAGAACAATCAACCCCAAAGCCATACAGGCAATTATATAGCGCAGGTTGGCTGTGGATTTTCGCAGCAATTTCAACAGTGTCGCCAAAAGTAATGCGGCCACCGCAGCCTGCCAGATAAAATGAACGAGCGTCCAGCCAAGTTTTTGAATAATTTCCTGTGAAAGAATATCTTCCAAAACTGTCATGATTATTTTCCCCTGAATTCATCAAGCATTTTTCTTATTCTTGAAAGCTCTTTTGGCGAGACCTTTTTGGCTGAAAGTGCCCGCATCACGAGTTTTTCCGCCGAGCCGGAAAACGCCCTTTCGAGCAAATCGCCTACCAACTGCTTTTGAGTTCTTTCCTCTGTAAGTGCCGGCTTATAGATGTGCTTGAACTGAGATTCATCTCTACGTAAAAGCCCTTTTTCGGTCATTATCTGCATTAGCTTGAGAGTTGTGGTGTAGCCGGTATTCCCATCCTTGTTCATTGCTTCATTGACCTGGCGAACTGTGCTCGGCCCGTTGTCCCACAATATTCCGAGGATTGTCAGCTCTCTGTCTGTCGGTCGTGAACTTTTGCGTCTTGCCATAGTGATTCTCCTGTAATTTTTTATCTGTTATTCTATATCGGCAGAATATACGAAAACTTTCGTATTTGTCAACGAAAAATTTCGTAATTTTCAAGAAAATTTTCATTATCCCCGTTTATGGCCTCAAAAAGCGCAAAAAAAGAGCCTCTACGCTAATTTTGCGTAGAGGCTGTAATGCCGAATGGCCAAATAAACACCCCAAGAAGTTGACAAAAACGCTTAGTCCATGAAACGTGTCTCGATGCTGGATAACCGTGGAAATGGTGAGTTGTGAAATGGTGAGTTGTGAGTAGTCAATTAACCAATCACCAATTAACCATTTAACCAATTCTCTAATCCTTGGAATTTTTCTCCCTTTCCAGATGCTGAGCTATTTGTTTCAACTGTTCGCATATCTCTCTGTTCTGTCGAAGCAGGGCCTCAATCTGCGAATGTATTGTTTTTGAGCCGAGGATGCTCTGGGCGAAGACCAGGAAAAACATCAGGGCCACCGCCCCGCCGATAGCGATAAAGCTCACGGCCCACAAAATCTTTTCTACAAGCTCGTGCATACTGGCTTCCATCGTAACCTAATCCTCGAATATGAAAAACCGCAAAAATCCACCCGTCTTACGACCACCTTTTTACAATAACCAAAACCCTCATACCCGTCAAACCAAAATTCATCCTGAGCGAAGCCTGTCCTGAGCATAGTCGAAGGGCCGAAGGGCCTGCACTGAGCCTTGCCGAAGGGCCGAAGGGAACCACCACATTTTTAAATACCAAAAAAATTCCTTGTCCTTTATACCTCAAGTACTATATTATCAAATGTTTTGAAGCTGTTTAAACAAGGACTTACAAACAAGCTTTTTGGAGACTTAAAAAGTGGCTGATACTGGCGACATTCGCAACATTGTTCTTTTAGGACACGGCGGAAGCGGCAAAACCTCTCTGGCCGAGGCAATGCTCCACAAATCCGGTGCAACGAACCGTCTTGGAAGCGTCGACGACAAAACAAGCATCTGCGACTACTACGATGAGGAAAAAGAACATCAGCATTCCATCCAATCGGCCCTGGCCCATATCAACCACGCCGGTAAGCTGATAAACATTATCGACACGCCGGGCTATCCTGATTTTATCGGCCCGGCTATCAAATCAATACCCGCTGCCGAGACGGCGGTCATCGTTATTAGTGCGCCAGCCGGCATAGAAACCAACACACGCAAAATGTTCCAATTAGCCGCAGAAACTAACATGCCCCGTCTTATCGTCATAAATAAGATGGACGCCGAAAATGTTGCTTTCCCTGAGCTGATAAAAGGTATTCAGGAAACTTTCGGCTCGCAATGTCGCTGTGCTAATCTGCCCGCCGCAGACAAAGCATCCGTTATCGACTGCATCGAGAACGAAACCGGCGATTCACCCCTGATGGATGTGGCCCAGGCACATACCGAGCTAATCGAAAGCGTCATAGAGGCAGATGATGACCTAATGGAAAGCTACCTCGGCGGCGAAGAAATATCCGCTGAAAAAATAGCTTCGGTATTCGTAGAGGCCTTAAAAGCCGGCACTCTTATCCCGATACTTTTCACCGATGCCCGCGGAGAAACCGGCGTACAGGAGCTCTTGGACATTATCGTAAAATACACACCCTCACCTCGCCAGGTAAAGCCCGTTCAGATCAAAGACGGCGACAGCTTAATGGAGTTGTCCGCCGACCCTGCAGGGCCATTGGCCGGTTTGGTCTTTCGTGTCAGCTTCGACCAACGCTCAAATATGAAGTACTCTTCAATCCGCATCTTCAGCGGCACCATTACGTCAGAGACTAATCTGTTGCGCAATGACGAAAAGAAGGGCATTCGGCCGGGACATACCTTAAAATCTCAGGGCGGCGAAAATAAAGAAGTCAATGCCGGCGTAGCAGGTGACATCATAACTTTAGCCAAGGTTGAGGAGTTGAAAGTCGGCGACCTTATACACGATGGCAAAGCGGCCGGCAAATTCGAACTGCCCCCCGTGCCCGAACCGATGTTTTCTTTGGCATTTGAGCCGGCCACAAGAGGGGATGAGCAGAAAATCAGCTCTGCTCTTGACAGATTGTGCGAAGAAGACCCATGCTTTAAGGTCAGCAGAGATACCCAGACTAAGGAGCTGGTTGCAAACGGCCTTGGCGATCTGCATTTGCGGATAATGCTCGAGAAGATGAAAAACCGCTACAAGCTGTCAGTAACAACCAAGGAGCCGAAGATTCCTTACCGTGAGACGATTACCACTAAAGCCGAGGGCCATTACCGCCATAAGAAGCAGACCGGCGGAGCGGGACAATTCGGCGAAGTCTATCTTCGCATCGAGCCGGCCGAACGCAATTCCGACCCGCCCCTGCAATTTAGCTGGGATATTTTCGGTGCTTCAATTCCCGGCCAATATGAGCCGGCGGTTGCTAAGGGCATTAACGAGGTAATGCAGAACGGCGTTGTAGCGGGCTTTCCGTTACAGGACATTTCAGTTTCTGTTTACGACGGCAAACACCATCCTGTCGATTCAAAGGAAGTAGCGTTCCGCGCAGCGGGCAAGGGTGCATTTACCGACGCCGTTCAAAAAGCAAAACCCGTCTTACTGGAGCCGATAGTCAATATTGAAATTACAGTCCCCGCGGAAAATATGGGCGATATCGCCGGCGACCTGGCCTCGAAACGTGGAAGGGTCCTTGGCCAGGATATGTTGGCCGGCAATTTCATTATCATTAAAGCCCAGGTGCCGTTGGCGGAAGTTACGCAGTATAACAGCCAGCTCAAAAGCGTCACCGGAGGACGCGGCAGTTACTCGATGACACTCAGCCATTACGAAATAGTACCCCCAAACGTCCAGCAGCAAATCATCGCCGCCTATGCAAAACAAAAACAAAGCGAATAACTGTTAGCTCAACGAAACGAAAGATTATTAGTATCCCAAATCAAATAATAGTGTTATTTCACTCTATCTCTATCCACCAATCTCCCCACTGCCACCACCAATCTTCCCAATCTCCCCAATCCCCCCACAGCCATTCCACATGGTCTATCCAGCCGCAGTCGTTTCCTTCACTTACGCTACCATCCTTCACGTATCGCCATTCCAACGTATGCGAACCCGAAGCAGTGTTCGTGTAGCATCTTATTTGACGCCAGCCCGTTGATCCGCTGATTCGGTCCTGGAGCACGCCGTCAGCGTAAAATTCCAAATAGTCATAACCTTCCTCCGAAGATACCTTCCAGTAGAAGCTCACCGTTCCGGCACCGCTAACCCTCGTCCGCATCCAAGATTCCTGGTCATCCGAGATACCTCCACTCTGGGCTGCATCTCCATCGTAAGTAGAGGTCGAGGTCTGATAAAACCAGTCCGCACTGCCACCCGTGGTGAAACTCAAACTTGTGTCCAAGGCTCCTGAAAGGGAATCAGGCGGAGGTTGAGCACCTTCATCCCACTCCAACTTATCTACCCAGCCGCAGTCGTTTCCTTCACTTACGCTATCATCCTTCACGTATCGCCATTCCAACGTATGCAAACCCGAAGCAGTGATCGTGTACTTCATCTGGTGCCAGTCCGCTGATCCGCTAATTCGATCCTGAAGCACGCCATCAATGTAAAATTCCAGATGGTCATAACCGCTCTCAGAAGATACCTTCCAATAGAAGCGCACTATTCCTGCCCCGCTAACTGTGGTCTGCATCCAAGATTCCTGGTCGTCCGAGATACCTCCGCTCCGGGCTGCATCCCCGCCGTAGTAGATGGTCGAGGTCTGATATAGCCAATCCGCACTGCCACCGGTGGTGAGACTCAAACTTGTGTCCAAGGCCCCTGAAAGGGAACCAGGCGGAGGTGGAGGTGGAGAACCACCATCCCACTCCAGCCAGTCAACCCAGCCGCAGTCGTCTTTTTCACTTATGCTATAATCCTTCACGTATCGCCATTCCAACGTATGCAAACCCGAAGCAGTAATCGTGTACGTCATCTGGTGCCAGTCTGCTGATCCGCTGATTCGGTCCTGAAGCACACCATCAATGTAAAATTCCAGATAGTCATAACCACCCTCAGAAGAAACCTTCCAGTAGAAGCTCACCGTTCCTGCCCCGCTAACCGTCGTCTGCATCCACGATTCCTGGCCGTCCGAGATATCTCCACTCTTGGCCGCATCCCCATCGTAGTAGAAGGTCTTTGTCTGGGAGAGCCAATCCGCACTGCCACCCGTGGTGAAACTCAAAGTCGTGTCCATTGCCTTAGACAGCAAAGAGTCGGACGGTGGTCCAGTTGTCCATTCCACCTTGTCAACCCGGCCGCAATCGTCTCCTTCACTTGTGCTATTATCCTTCATATATCGCCATTCCAACGTATGCGAACCTAAAGCAGTGATCGCGTATATCATCCTGTGCCAGCCCACCGAGCCGCTAATTCGGTCCTGCAATGAGCCGTCAATGTAAAATTCCAGGAAGTCGAAATGGCTCTCAGAAGATACCTTCCAGTAGAAGCTCACCGTTCCGGCACCGCTAACCGTCGTCTGCATCCAAGATTCCTGGCCGTCCGAGATACTTCCACTCTGGGCGTTATCTCCTCCGTAATAGGAGGTCGAGATCGGGTAGAACCACTCCCAATAGGAGCTCGTGGTCTGGGAAAACCAATCCGCACTGCCACCCGTGGTGAAACTCAAAGTTGTGTCCAAGGCCTCTGAAAGGTCATTAGCAGATACGGCCCCACTCATCAGGAAAACTAATATTGAAGCCAACATTGTCCTTTTCATCGTTTTACCCTTTTAAAAAATTTGCTAATATTCCAGCATACCCCATGTGAGCTGATATCGCTTTTCCTTGGAAAACTAATCAGCAAAAACTACAGTTAAGTGCCACTGTTGATACCAAATTCAACGTTTTTTCCGCCGAAAAGTAAATAGCGACCCTCTGTAGCTGAGCGAGTATGCCGCACTTCCTCTTGAACATTCAGAACTATATGTAAATTAAATCATAATGTAAATAAAATCATACTCCTTCCAGGCCGAAAAAGCAAGAAAAAAATGGCCTCAAACTCAGGAATTTCTGGAGATTTTTCAGAGGTAGATTCAATTCAATGCAGACTCCCCCCATATCAAAAAACCACCGGCGTCAAAATTACCGGGTAATTGTGCCGGCTCTAAGCCATAATTTCAGAAAAGGATAAACCGTGTACCGCTTCGGTTTGCTTTCGGGGGATTTGTTTAGCCATTAGGCTTTTTTGCTCATTTTGAGGGCAAAAACAGGGAATTAAAAAAATTTCAAAAATTTTTAATTTTTTTTGTTGACAAATACTATGGAACGTAGTACTTTGGGTCAAAGTAGCATTTATCGAGGTTTGTTTTAAGATATGGAGGTTAATGTTATGAGTGGTAAGTTGCTTGATGATTTGGGGCAGTTACAGCGTGCGGTAATCGAGGTGGTCTGGGAGCTTGGTGAGGCGAGTGTCCATCAGGTACGCAAACGGCTGGCCCGTAAGAAGAAGCTCGCCTACACGACGGTTCTTACGGCAATGCAAAAGCTGGAGAAGGCCGGCTGGCTGCGACATAGGACAGAAGGCAAAAGCTACATCTATCTGCCGACGCGGACCCGCGAAGAAGCCGGCGCCAACTCGGTGCACAAATTTATGGAGCGAATGTTCGATGGGGACGCCCTTTTGATGTTTCAGCATCTGATGCGTCAGAACAAGCTCAATGATGAAGAGCTTCGAGAGCTTCGCAAAATGATTGACCAGAAAAGAAAGGAGACAAAAAAATGATTCGCGAAATATTCCTAAGTGATTTTCCGTTGTCAAGCTGTGTATGGCAAAGCACGATTTTTCTCGTGGTCGGCCTGGTGAGCAGCTTCATACTGAGACATCGCTCGTCAAGGGCACATCAGGTGCTGTTTTTAGCGATGATGGCAGCGGCGATTGTGCCGATTATGAGCATATTGGTAAAGCACTATGAGCTGGGTATGTTTGTAGCCGAGCCGGTTACAATCCAATCGCCAGTCGAAGATTTGACAGGGGCAAGTAATTATGGAGCATCTGGAATCATCTCGGCTGAGAATATTGAGCATAATCCTGGTCTTATTGAAAGGAATTTACCATCGGCTACGTCTGGTTCAGAAAGTGCCGAATTCCCCTGGCGCTCGGTAGTGTTAGGCGGCTGGATTGCGGCAAGTCTGATTTTAGCTGCCCGATTGCTTGTAACTTTTGTATTAGGAGTTCGGATTCTTGGCCGCGCGCTGCCTCTTGAATGCGAAAAGATTGAACTTGCATTGCATCTGGCCAGAGCAAAACTCGGAATTGATAAAGATGTAATGGTTCGCAGCAGCCGGGGCGTTCGCAGTCCTGTGATATGGTGCTGGAGGCGCAGGCCTGTTCTGTTAGTGCCAAGCGAGGCCGGGCGATTTGACAATAGAGTGGACTGGGCTGGCGTCCTTTGCCACGAGCTGGCCCACTGGAAACGGCGAGACCATATCAGCGGATTATTAGCGGAGCTGACAGTGTGTATTTTGCCGTGGCACCCGCTCTTGTGGTGGGCAAAGCCTCGGCTGGTCAGATTAAGCGAGCAGGCCTGTGATGACTGGGTTGTAGCCACCGGCCGGGCTGGCACAGATTATGCAGAGTCGCTGCTTGATTTGACACCCGGCGGCCAGATGGCGTTTGTACCTGCGGTAGTGAGCAGCAAGAAAGGCCTGGCCGGCAGGATCCGCCGTATCTTGCAAGATAAATGCGGCAACCCGCGAACCGGTGCGATATGGGCCTTGGCAGTGAGCATTGTGGCAATATGTCTGGCCGTTGGGATCGCTTTCGCGCAAACAAGACCCTCCCTGCCAACCGGGACCGTCAAAACCAAAGTCGGCCGCTCAGCAGTTATTGAGCAGCCCGCCTCCGCTATGATAATAAAAGGCCATGTCCTGGACTCCGACAATAAACCTGCCTTTGCACGCGTTATCGCGCTTCCTAACACATCCTATGGTGCTGAAATACGTACGAACAATAAAGAAGGGTATTTCGAGCTGTCCTGGTCTCCGACATGGCTCGACGAGGGCCAACCCATCTACCTCATAGCAAAAAGTGGTCACTACACACCAACAGGTGGTACCCGAAAAGATGAGGCCGCTATTGTTGAGGTTACTGATCTAACACAGCCGGTGACTATCCGTCTTGAGCCGGCCCGCCTCTCGATCGAAGGCAAAGTAGTCGATCCCAATAGCCAACGCATACCAAAATACAGGGCTACTCTTTCGCTGACCACCGAATTCAAGTGTCAGGCCCCAATCTTTGAAACCGAGGTATGGAAACCACGGGTACGTATATTCTCGCCAATACCTTACGGCACAAAGTACAGGTTGTGCATTCAGGCCGAGGGCTATCAGACCAAACAGCTCACCGTCGATGCGACAGACAGGAGCAAAAAGGTTATCGACATCGACACAATTACCCTGCAGCCGCAGGACCCGGCCAAACCCGCTGATGCAGAACAAAGCCCAAACCCGGATTTGGCCAAAGAGTTCCACAATATCTATCGCCTCGAAGAGCAAGAGGTCATCAAACTCATCAAGCCTCCATTCCTGCTCGGACGTCAGGAATACTTGCTCACCACACCTCTTTACTCTTCTTTTGCTCTGCAGCATCCGGGTCACCATTACGGTTTTCATTGGGACAATGAACTGAAGATGCATTCGTTCTCTACCAGTTGTAGTCTTTGGTGGATCCTATACTATGTATTGGGCATCCCGGAGTACGATTATAACCTTCCCAAAGAGCTGAAAGTAAATTTGTGTGGTGATTGGATTGTTCGCACCGGGTTACCTTTAGCCGACCAACTGAAGGCGCTGGAAGAGATTATTCAAGCTGAATTGAATCGCTCGATTCGTTTCGAAAAGCGCACAGTCGAACGAGAGGTCATCGTCGCCAAGGGCAGGTATGAATTCAAGCCGCATCCCAGCGGGAAGTGGCCGAATCACATCCATCTTAACTGGGATGGTACACTCAACAATCCTGAAAGAACGGTCGATTCGCTGGCGAAACTCTTTCGTAACCTCGAACGTGATATCAAAATGAAGATTGTGGATGAGACCGAATCGATGGAAAACATGCCCATCCGATACAAGGAATCTCAAAATCTTGGGCAGATCCCACACGAACCGGAGCTAAGAAGTGAGAGACTAAACGCCCTTCTGGACAATCTTGCCAAGACGACATCGCTGCATTTCAAAGTCGAACGCCAACCGGCTGAGATATGGTTCGTTACGGAGACAAAGGGAAACTAATCGCTTCGTTTATCTTGTGATGGTGTTTGTTTAGCCATTCGATCCAGTGGCCTCTACGAAAAATTCGCGTAGAGACATTTTTTTTGTGCGTTTTAGAAGCCATAAATGAGAATACTGGAAATTTTTTTAAAAACTACGAATTTTTTCGTTGACAAATACGAAAGTTTTCGTATATTCTGCCGATATAGGATAACAAGCAAAAAATTACAGGAGAATCAAAATGGCAAGACGCAAAAGTTCACGACCGACAGATAGAGAGCTGACAATCCTGAGAATATTGTGGGACAACGGGCCGAGCACGGTTCGCCAGGTCAACGAAGCAATGAACAAGGATTAAAACACCGGCTACACCACCACTCTCAAGCTAATGCAGATAATGACCGAAAAAGGCCTTCTGCACAGAGATGATTCTCAGTTCAAGCACATCTATAAGCCGGCCCTAACAGAAGTAAGAGCTCAAAAGCAATTAGTAAGCGATTTGCTTGAAAGGGTCTTTTCCGGCTCGGCGGAAAAACTCGTGATGCGGGCGCTGTCGGCCAAAAAGGTCTCGGCAAAAGAGCTTTCAAGAATAAGAAAAATGCTCGATGAATTCAGGAGGGAATAATCATGCTAATTTTGGAAGATATCCTTTCCCAGGAAATAATTCAAAGACTCGGCTGGACACTACTTCATTTTATCTGGCAGGCTGCGGTAGTCGCCCTGCTTTTGGCAATCATGCTTAGATTATTGCGAAAATCCGCCGCTAACGTGCGCTATATAATTGCCTGTCTGGCTTTTACGCTAATAGTTCTGTTGCCTGTTATAACCATTCAGTTGGTACCGGTTTCAGTGCAGCAAATGGCATGTACCAGAAACAGTGGGACGTTGAATCTGGCGGCGATCTCAGCGAACCTTTCATCGAGAACACCAACAAAGGCAAGAAAATTATCGCGGTGATTTTCCAGCATGCTACGAGCTGTCGTGATGCGATGCTAATGTAACGATTCGCGGATACGTAGTTCTTCAACAACAAAATCATAGAGTTCTCGGCGGCTTTGAAGGTCTGGGCCGGCAGCCGAGAGGATGTCATTCTGCATCCAATCAGCCAGGATGCGGAGATCTTCTGCCAGGCCGACTGCCTCGGCCTGTGCCT
>Ga0315552_1000432_pt1 | contig 26055 bp, 11 predicted proteins | sample SalMarSW160170MG_2_FD_203102 | JGI IMG/M metagenome (GOLD analysis project Ga0315552, IMG submission 203102) | Salt marsh sediment microbial communities from the Plum Island Ecosystem LTER, Massachusetts, United States - Salt Marsh Sediment SW1601-70 ...
TTATCCGCAGGGGCAGTGAAGTTCACGGTGACATTGAACGTTTCCCCCCTTTCCACATCAACAGGCAGAGCCCTGCTGGGATTAGCCTGCTGCGCCAAAGCGGTACCTGTAGGGACGACCGCAGCAACCATCAAAACCGCCAGGGCAACAAGCACCCCTGCTACTCTCATTCTATTCGCACCAAACCGCTAGCTTCCTACCTTCGCCTATCTTCAGCAAGCAAACCAAAGTCAATCGGAGTAATGTTACCTGCGCTGAACGTCTCACCTAATGCCATCTTACTCAGGCTAGTCCAGTTCTTAACTCCAACATTACAGCATAGCTTGTGACAATATCCAAGACTTTAGTCCTAGTATCCTATCTACATTCTACATTGCCGTGTGGAAAACATCAAGTCTTGTTGGTTAACTTTAGTTACATTTAGTTATATTTTCCCACTTTTTCGGTTTTGGTCACTAAGCTGAAGACTGATAGCTACTAACAGGAAAGCAAAACTCAAAAATCAAAAGGCAAAATGACAGAGCAAAAATGAAAAAGCAGTCAGCAGTCAGTAGTCAGCAGTTAGCTAATAGCTGAAGGCTGATAGCTGAAGGCTGATAGCTGAAAGCTGATAGCTACTGAACTTTGAATTGTTCCGTTAGCCAACAGATTGATTTTTTATCTTTGATTTTTGGGTTTGGACAACCCAAAGGCCCCCTCCAATTATCAGAGGAAGGCGTCGAGAAATACGCAATCCAGAATTCGGGCTGGTAAGTTTAGGGATAGTCCGGGGCTTTATCGGAGGCTTGGGGGGGCTGAATCGTGTCTGGATGCATGCAACCTTTGAGAAAAACGGTAACAATTTGGTGCATTGCTAACTGCTGTCGTAAATAGATAGAACAATTCCCATGGATTGCCCTGTCTGCTACGGTGCTAAAGTCACCCTTATTTCAACTATGAAGCTAAGTCTCCAATCTGATCAAAGCTGCCAGCAAGCAGAGAGAAGTCCATCCCGGTCACTGCATTATTGCGGTTGAAGTCACAATTGGCATTCCAATTGGGGTCAGCAGGTGTTGACTCGAAGGCACCGGCAAGCAGAGAGAAGTCCATGCCCGTGACAGCATCGTTGCCATCGGAATCACCCTCACGAGTGGTGCCAAAATCAACCACGGTAGTATTGTCACCAGTCAACGTCACACTAGTCTCCAGCTCACTCAGGCAGGTCCAGTTCTTAATTCCGATATCATAGGTGCCTGGGATAAGACGAGTGATGGTGAAAACACCGGTAGTGTTAGTAATCGCAGTGCCTGTCCACGTTACATTGTCGAGATTACCAGCCTCAAACAGCTTCACCTCAAACGGCTCTATCCACTGAAGAGGGGATTCATCTCTTGCTATATAACTAACATGCCCTTCCAGGGTAGCGCCAGTTACGTCAATTTCAGAATCACCTATCATATTTTCATAATAAGGTCCTTCAGCGGCAATATGATATACGAGAACACCGTAAAAGGTATAAATTCCTAGCGGGGCGTCATCAGGCACAGTTACCTTATATAACGCACTAAATGAAGTACCGTTGTCAAAGCCCACACCAATCTCCCCAAACCAGGCAATCTCCGTCTCATTGCCCGTAGCTAAAACAGCATCGGCATTCGGGGTGCACCATGTTTCATCAACGGTCACATTCCAGCCATCAGGGCAAAAGTCGGTCAGACCGATGGCATTGAACTTATCTTCAGGGGCGGTGAAGGTCACGGTAACATTGAACGTCTCTCCTCTTTGCACCGTGTCAGGCAGATTTCTAATAACATCGATGAGGGCAGGAGTCGTTAATGGCAGATAATCTCTGTTTGCACCCCCTGTGATATTGTAAGGTGTATCTCCAAAGCCATCTCTGTTGGTATCATTCCCACTATAGTCCGACCAGTAGTTGCCACCGAGGTAATGACCACCGATGATATTAGTTCCAAGTGTCTTGGTGGTGTTCCAGGTATTGTTTCCATCGTCATAGGCGTTGACGGTATTGTTGAAGCAATTGTTATAGATGGTGTTGTTGTTGCACGAAAAAGACACGTAGATGCCGGAATGGTTGTTGTTTGCGCAGGTGTTGTCAGTGAGCGTGTTGTTGGTCGACAAATACAGGTGCATGCCGTCGCAGTTGTTCGAGGCGGCGGTGTTGTTGGCCAGAGTGTTGTTGTTCGAAGAAGCCAGCCAGATGCCGTAGTCACCGTTTGAGTTTGCGGCGTTGTTGGTGAGCGTGCTGTTGCTCGAAGAATACAGGAAGATGCCGTACCAGTTGTTCGAGGCGGTGTTGTTGGTGAGGTTATTGTCGCTCGAAGAATACAGGCTGATGCCATACCAGTTGTTTGAGGCAGTGTTGTTGGTGAGCGTGTTGTTGCTCGAATAATATAGGTAGATGCCGTAGTAGTTGTTCGTTACATTGTTATTAGACACGTTGCAATGCGCTGCGTTGGAAAGGTATATGCCAGCTTTGCCAACTGCAGTGGCATTTTCCACCGTGAACCCAGTGATGTTCACCCAGTCTGCCGTTACATGAAACACATGGTCATCTGGATTTGATGCGTTCACCACACAGTTCGCAGTGCCATTCTCAGATTGAATGGTCAAAGTTTTGTTCACAACTGCATTTTCATTGTATGTGCCATCCCTGACTATTATGGTATCTCCACTGGTGGCATTATCGACTGCACTCTGAATGGGCGTGGCACTGGCATTGAAAGTACCCCCATCTCTCCACCAGCCAGTCGTATTGACGCAGATATCGCCACAGGTGCAGGGTGGGCCGCTTGCCTCCGTTGTGCCTTGCGGCATTGCCACTATCCCAAAAGACAGCACCAATGTCAGTACCACCAGAATTGAAAGAGGTTTCTCTGCTCTAATCATTTCAGCTTCTTAAATTACTTATGGCGATTATCAGGGTTTAGACATATTATACCACCGAACTATGGGGAAAGGCGATATTTGTCAGTGCCACACCGTGATTGCCACGCCTTGGCCCTTCGCTCGGGGAAATCCTAAGCTCAAAGCACTAAACCCTAAACAAATCCCAATATCTAAATTCAAAGTTCAAAACGCTTTTGGTCATTTGATATTGTTTAGTATTTCGGATTTAGTGTTTAGGATTTTGTTTTCCGGGATTGCCTCGCCCCGTTTGATAGTAAACATCTAGCTACGCTGCAATGGCAATAAGGAGAGGACGGCTACGAAGCCGCCCTCTTTGCCATACAAGGCTTGAACTTATATTTCCCTTCTAGTTCTCCTGAGTATGAAGAATAGTGCCACGATAACTGCTATAACGGCCACCACAATGGCTATTATGCCGCCAGTCCCCAATCCACCACCAGAGAGACCGCCACCCACTACCTCAAACTGCCCACTCTGCCCGCCAAGGGAAACCTGATAGTCGCCTGCCTGCGATTTGCTCACCGTGAATATCACACTTTTGCTTGCCCCCGCGGCAACAGACACCATTTGGCTATCCTCAACCACTTCGTTGATGTACAGAATGGCATCATAGCTGCCAGTCTCCCCGCCGGTGTTAGCCACATTGACCGAGATTGTCACCTGCTCGCCAGGCTCAACCTGCTGCGGCGTGATGCTGAGTGCAGAGGCAGAGAGATTCGCCGGCCCCCCTGGAATAGGTACCGTTGCCGGCTCTATATGCAAGCTGACCGGGACCCGCACCTCAGCAGACCCGGTAATGGTAATGGTAGCACTGTAATCCCCGACTTCCATGCCAGTGACATCAACCGATACCGTTACGTCCTCACACTCACCTTCGCCAAGGCTGCCATTCACGGGAGTTTCACTGAGCCAGCCAGCGGTATCACTCAGCGACCAGTCCATTGTCCCACTTCCCCAGTTGCACAGCTCGAGCGTCTGGTCTGGAGGCTTTTCTCCTCCCTCAACAGCGCTGAAAGTGAGCTTGTGTGGACTGACGGAGATGCCTGGCGGCACCCCAACTTGCACCGTGCCGTTAACCACCATGCTCCAATTGATTAGGCTCGTTCCGGCATAAATGATGTCAGTTATCCTCAACAGTGCAATATCCACGAATTCTAGCGTTGACACCCCGCCTGTGCTCTTACTGGTGAAGTTGATGGTACATACCAGGAGGGAACCAGTAACCGGCGTCAACAGAGAACCAGCGGTATAATCAATGGTTCCATTAGTATTGTCGAACTTTGACCACAAAACATTCGGCAGCGCACCGTCCGTGATGCTAACCACCTCCAGATAAGTGGGACTGAAGTTCAGGTGAGCATCCGCGGTATCCCAGCTCTGCGTGGAAGGTACATTCGCCCATATATCCACGCTGAAGTTTTCACTGAAACCCACTGTGACGGTATCGGGCTGCACCTCTATGCCTGAATTCCCATCAGCTAGAGTTACCTGCGGCGGTGCTCCCGCCGCCGATACCAACCCCAAACACACCGCAACGATGATCGAAATTGAGAGGAATCTCCAGAGTTTAATCATTTTTACCTCCGTGATAAACGCTTATTTCATTACTATATCACTACACTAACTTTGTCAATAGGCTGTAATGGGTTATATGATTGGTGGCCGGATTTTTCTTCTTGTCATTGGCGGCCTTTTCTACCTATCATTGCCCGCGAAGCGTGGCAATCTCAGGAAAGCAAAACTCAAAAAACAATCCGTTAGCTAACGGAAAAATGACAGAGCGGCCAGTAATCAGCAGTCAGCGGTTAGCTAATGCCTGAAGGCTGATAACTGATAGCTACTAAACTGTCATTGCGAGCCCCTTTTTATTGTCATTTAATAACAACCAGCCCCCTCCCGGTGGAAGGGGGCTGGTTACATCCACCTGACTACCCGGCTTAAGCCAGGCTACTCCCCGGAGTGGACCACCTCCATGGCCTTCCATGAAGAAAGCTGCCACTCCGGATGTGGTACCTCTTAATATCCTTGCAGTGGCCCTACCTTGTTAAAGTTGCCGGCAAGCAGTGAGAAGTCCATCCCGGTCACTGCATTATCGCGATTGAAGTCACAATTGGGATTACCAGGAGGTGCTGTATTGAACACACCAGCAAGCAGTGAGAAGTCCATCCCGGTCACTGCATCGTTGCCATCGGCATCTCCCTCACGTGTCGTACCAAAGTTGACCACAGTGGTCATACCGGCACTCAGCGTCACACTGGTGTTCAGCTCGCTCAAGGCAGTGCAGTTCTTAATCCCGATATCATAGGTCCCCGGAGTAAGACCGCTCATGGTGAAAACCCCGGTATTGTTGGTGGTGGCAGTGCCGTTCCACAGCTCGTTGGTCAGATTACCAGGCTCGAAGCCTCTCACCAGAAACGTCTCTATCCACCTGGCATCGGGAGGAATACCCCTTGAAAGGTAACTAACATGCCCTTCCAGAGTAGCGCCGGTTAACTCAGCGAAGTTGGCCGTTACCGTCTTGTTCTCATCCACGGTTACTGTAGTAGATGCCGCAGTAGGATTGGCTATCTCGCTCATATTAGCCGTGGTCCAGTTAATAAAGGTATAGTTGGCATCAGGTGTGGCGGTAAGGTTCACCACCGTCCCATGGTTATAGGGACCAAAGGTTCCCTCCCCGGGTATGGTCACGTTACCACCAGCCGTGCTATTGATAGTCAAGTTATACTGGTTTATGAGGAAGTTGGCTGTTACCGTCTTGGTCTTGTCCACAGTCACGGTTGTTGATGCCGCAGTAGCATTGGCTATCTCACTCATGTCAGCAGTGGTCCAGTTCACAAAGTGCCACCCTGGATCCGGCGTGGCATTTATGGGAACCACCGTCCCGTTGGCATAGGAATGGCTTCCTACAGGGTCAGTTGTCCCGTTGCCGGTTACCGCCATGGTCAGAGTAAACTGCTCGACAAAGTTGGCCGTTACCGTCTTGTTCTCATCCACGGTTACCGTAGTCGATGCCGCAGTAGCATTGGCTATCTCGCTCATATTAGCGGTGGTCCAGTTCACGAATTGCCATCCGGCATCCGGTGTGGCGTTGATGTTTACCACCGTCCCCACTGTATAAGTGTGGTTTCCCACCGCCGGGGTTGTTGTTCCATTGCCATTCACCGCCATGGTCAGGTTGTAGGAGGGTACATCATCTGAGGTGCGCAAACGAATGCAGACATCCTCATGCAGAATAGAACTCACATCGTACCAGCTCCAATTTGTGCCCCACGGGCTGGTGTATGTGAGCGCCGTTTCATTTGGTCCGTACTGGTCTGTTGGCACAGGCCATTGCCAGGCGGCATCGGTGAACTTCACCACCACGATAACGGGGTCACCGGCGGTCAGCGGCAGGGGCGAGCTCAAGGGCACTGAATGGTATCCAGGCTCAACGTAGCTGTAGTTGAACTGGCTGACCAGCAGGTTGCTCAGCGATGTCGTTGAGGGATCGAAGTCATCATAGATGTATACATCAACGTCAGTGGTGGTATCTACGGTCCAGAACTCCACGCGGGTGGCATAGGTATTGCTTGACGGGGTGAAATTGCACAGTCCCCAGCCGGTCTTATTTGAATATCCAACGTAGTCATTCTGGTAATCATCGTCGTAATACATGATGCTGCCATTGTTGTCGTAGTCCTGCCAGTCGTACATAAATGAGGAATCTTCACCGATGTGGGCTGAGCCGTAGGCGATGGTAAAGTAGCCGGCAGCACCCCAGGTAGTATCCCATGAATTCTTCACAATCCAGCCGCCTGAGCCTGGCCCGGCGTGAGTAAGGGTGTCATCCCAGCCAACAATGAGCACAGCGTGGTTGTGGTAATACGGTGTCGCTTTGTACAGGGTATAGCTGCCATCATAGGCGGCAAATTCATTGTACCATGCCGGGTCATTGGTAAGGTCGCCAACATACAGCGTGGTATAGACCGGGCCGTATGTTTGAACATAGGTCTTCAGCACGGTGGTATTGGGCACCGTCCACGGACCCGATATGATTCTCCAGTCCAGCAGCGTCTTGTTGTACGGACAGGAAGAGTTGCAAGCGACATTAGCGGCTATATACGGGTCGTCTGCCTCCCGGACTACACCTTTGTGGGAGAACAGGCTGGCAAGCATGTAGTAATTCCCACCGTAGCAGCTACCCCATGTGTAATTGGACGGGTCTGTCCAGTTATTTACGGCACGCCAGTCGCACTCCTTGGCATTGTTCTCGGAGTAGTCGGGGCCAGGGGTGGTGGTGTTGGTGTCGATTAATACCTTGGACTCGACATTGGCAATTCCGGCATGGGCGTAGCACGCACCACAGGCACCCTGGTTCTTCACCGAGGTTACTTTATTCTGTGTACGCCAGTCAAACGAAGCTGGCGGTCCGTTCCCTACCGGCGACTCTCCCACCAGAGAGCCGTCAGGCATTCTCTGCCCGCTGATATGGACAACGCCCGTCGTTGACGCTAGAGCGCCTGTTCCGTGCCCGTCTATCACCGGGGGTGGTTGGTACGGCGGCGGCGGCGGCATGCTTGGTGGCTCCACTGGTACAGGTGGCCCCGCCGCCTGAGCCGGTAAACTGTCATTGACCGGCACGCTGAGGGGCATTAAAGCGACGAGCAGCACGATAATACCGATAATAAATCCTATCTTTCTCATTTCAACCTCCTTAAATCATCCAAGCAATTTCCCCTGACTTAAAAATAGCAGAGGTACTATACCTTCATCAAATTAATGAAACTTCGCTTCCTTTTTTATCATTTATAATGCCACCTCCTTCTCTGTCATCGAGGAGCACCTCCCCGAGATTGCCACGCCCGTCAGCTGACGGACTCGCAATGACGAGCAAAGAGTACTCGGAACAGCCAATACAATCCAAATTTCCTGCTTATAACAACCAGCCCCCTCCCGGTGGAAGGGGGCTGGTTACATCCACCTGACTACCCAGCTTCAACCAGGCTACTCCCCGGAGTGGACCACCTCCATGGCCTTCCATGAAGAAAGCTGCCACTCCGGATGTGGTACCTCTTAATATCCTTGCAGTGGCCCTACCTTGTTAAAGTTGCCGGCAAGCAGTGAGAAGTCCATCCCGGTCACTGCATTATCGCGATTGAAGTCACAATTGGGATTACCAGGAGGTGCTGTATTGAACACACCAGCAAGCAGTGAGAAGTCCATCCCGGTCACTGCATCGTTGCCATCGGCATCTCCCTCACGTGTCGTACCAAAGTTGACCACAGTGGTCATACCGGCACTCAGCGTCACACTGGTGTTCAGCTCGCTCAAGGCAGTGCAGTTCTTAATCCCGATATCATAGGTCCCCGGAGTAAGACCGCTCATGGTGAAAACCCCGGTATTGTTGGTGGTAGCAGTGCCGTTCCATAGCTCGTTGGTCAGATTACCAGGCTCGAAGCCTCTCACCAGAAACGTCTCTATCCACCTGGCATCGGGAGGAATACCCCTTGAAAGGTAACTAACATGCCCTTCCAGGGTAGCGTTTACACCAGCAACCGGTGAGACGGCAACGGCGTACTCTATCTCAACATGGAGGGGAAACATGGGACCGAGATAGGGCCCCGTAGGCAACATGGAGTTGGGATTCGGGTTCAGACCTTGGAAGTTGACGATCGCGGGGTTCCCAGCGCCATAGTTTTGCAAAGCCCACCAGCCACCGGGGGTGAAGGAGGGAGTAACATTATAGATATCGTGGGAGACATACTGAGTATCGTTATGCACACTGGCATTATGGGGATAAGGATGAGGCACCGGTACTATACCCGGTCCCCCTGCCCCGGCGTTATCAAGAAACGGGTCGCTGATGCCGAGCTGCATACCCGCGGAGTTTACTCCAGCGCAGGTGACATAGTGCCCGCCGATGCGCCACCACTCCTCAGGAGGAGCCTGTTCATCATAAGCCTGCCAGAAACCGAGAAGCAGGATTACATCCTGACACCTCTCCACCTCCTCCTCAATCCAGCCGAAGTCCGGCATCGGCTCTGTATGCTCATAGTAACTGTCATTGTAGCCGGTGATATTGAGGTAGTCCCGTATCCCCGCTTCCATGGCGAACACGTCGGTGCCGGTCGAGGGATTGGTGCCCATAAGCGCCGCCAGGTCGTTAACCAGCGGCTCCACGTTACTGGTGTGGTGGTCGTCCCACCCACCAGGGTTGTAGCTTGTCACCAGACCGTAGTTATCATTCTGCGCAGGTGGCGGGACAGGGGAAGGCTCCTCCCTGGAATCGAAATACCACAGGGAGTTGGCCACTGCCACCGGTCCGCAATAGGTCCACGCCCCCCCCGCGGGATCAAACCAGTTATCCTGCTTCTGGTCGAAGTCGGGCACTCCGCTCGGGGCATAGTCAGTCCAGTTACCAGGCTTCCAGTAGAATCCCTCTTCTTCTATGGTTATGTTCCAGTCCTCGGTTTCACCGCACTCGAACAGCCCGGTGCCGTTCCACGGGACGGTAACCGGGGTCCTGCTCAGGGTAAGTCTCAGCCATGTTTGACCGGGTGTTGCCCCCACGGTTGAGAATGGCGTGGACACAAAGGTGGCCTCGGCAGGACCAGGCAGGGGTATTGGCTGATTTTGAACCACGTGCTCTCCAGCGTCAGTCCAATCGCCATCTATATTCAGGTCAATCAGGATATTAACAATGAGGTTGTCCAGCGTAATGTTGTTGGTCACCTCAAACGTGACCGTTGCCGCTGGGTCATTTGCAGCTATGAAAGTGGTTACCAGGCCATCGCAGCAGGTATCATTATCAATGACCAAGGCATCAAACTCGAAGTCCTTGCAGTCCTGCCCGGACAAGCCCAGGCCAAGTAGTTCGGTGTCAGTAGGGCAGTGCCGCGAGCCATCGCTGGCAAGGAGAGACGGATATGTTGGGTCGGGAGCATCGCCGAACTCCAGTGGCTGCTCCATCTCGTTCTCGTAATAGTTGTTCTCCTCATCCTCCTCGACAACATCATTGTAGTTGTCGGCTTCGACCCCAATCCACACAGTGGTGTTGCCCGGGCACTCTAACGGCCCGACATATGTGGTGTTGCTCCCGCCGGCTGGCAGTGGCGGGCATGGGGCAGTTGCCACCAGCTTACCGTCAGCGTAAATGCACGTCGTGCTTGCACCAGCAGGTGCGTTACCAACGTTCATCACCATGAAGTTTACCCAGTACATGCAGCCTTCAACCGTCTCCCACTTCTCTGCCACTACCAGGTCAGGGAGGTCTGGAGACGGCTCTATGTATATCTCGTGGTCCTCGGTCTCACCGCATTCGAACGGTATCGGCACTGTGCCGTCCCACGGAGCGCCAACCGGCGTCCTGGTCAAGGTAAGTCTGAGCCATGTTGGACCGGGGGTTGCCCCCACGGTTGAGAATGGCGTGGACACAAAGGGGCTCTCGGCAACAGCAGGTAGGAATATTGGCTGATTTTGAACCACGTGCTCTCCAGCATCATTCCAGTCGCCATCCCCATCCAGGTCAATCAGGATATTAACAAAGAGGTCGGGATAGCCCACCAACCAGTTGGTCACCTCAAAATTGACCGTTGCCGCCGGATTACCGGCCGTTATGACAAAGGTGTTCAGACCATCGTCGAAGAGATCCATATCAGGGACATTGGCATCAGGCTCGGGGTCCTTAAGCTCGCCCATACTCAAGCCCAGGCCAAGTATTTCGGTCTCAGTAAACACATGCCGCGCGCCACTGCTGGCAAGGAGAGACGGGTATGTTGGGTCGGGGGCATCGCCAAACTCCAGCCAGTCCTGAGCCTGAACAGCTAAACCGTCGCTCATCGGCATCACCGCCATCAGGAGCACGATAATACCGATAATAAATCCCGACTTTTTCATAAATCCCAGTTTTTTCATTTCAACCTCCTTAAATCATCCAAGCAATTTCGCTTCTGTAAAAATAACAGAGGTACTATACCTTTATAATTATTAGTGAAACCTCGCTTCCTTTATCATTTCAATGTCCACCTCCTTCTCTGTCATCGGGGAGCACCCTCCCCGAGAAATCCTAAGCTCCAAGCACTAAATTCTAAACAAATCCTAATATCTAAATTCAAAACTCAAAAACTGTTTTGGTCATTGGGATTTTGGTCATTTGATATTGTTTAGTATTTCGGATTTAGGATTTGGAATTTTGCCTTTTGCTCTGTCATTTTGCCTTTTAATTTTTAAGCTTTGCTTTTCTGAGATTGCCACGCAACCCCAACTAAAAAAGGGGGCAATCTGCTCCCTTCTACCATCATACCAAACCAATCTTATGCCTTGCGGCGTCTGACCAGTAGAACCACGGCCACGATAACAGCTATAGCAACGACGATGCCAACTATCCACCACACACTTATAACACTTCCTCCAACGACCTCCACTTGGGAGCTGCCGGTTATGCTTTCCGCGAAAGGCCCTTCAGCGGCAACCCAGTATTCCACAGAACCATCGAAGGTATAAACTCCCAGCTCGGCATCATCAGGCACAGTCACTTTATATAACGCAGTAAATGAAATATCCTTGGCAAAGCCGACACCTGCCTCGCCATACCAGGCAATCTCCGCCTTATTGCCGTTAGCGGTAAACGCATCGGCAGTCGGGGTGCACCATGCTTCATCAGCGATGACGTTCCAGCCGTCGGGGGCGAGGTCGGTGAGACCGACAGCATTAAATTTATCGACGGGGGCGGTGAAGTTCACGGTGACATCAAATGTCTCCCCCACGTGCACCGCCTCTGGCAGAACCCTGCTTGGACTGGCTTCCTGCCCCAGCGCTATCCCCAGAGGAATGAGGGCAACAAGAGCCACTACTGCTATAGCAACAAATAATATACTACGAGATACCATTCCCCAAACTCGGTGGTATTCACTCATATTTACCAGAAACTTCTCCACAAAAAGCTCCCCTAATATCCCTGGAGGTCTCCAGCCTGGTTAAAGTTACCAGCAAGAAGAGAGAAATCTACACCAGTCACGGCACCATCGCGATTGAAGTCGCAATTGGGATTACCAGCAGGTGCTGTATTGAAGGCACTAGCAACCAGAGAGAAGTCCATGCCGGTAACAGCATCGTTGCCATCGGCATCACCATCGCGTGTCGTGCCAAAATCAACCTCGGTCAGCGCACCGACATTGATCGTCACATTAGTCACCAGTTCGCTCAAGCAAGTGAAGTTCTTAATTCCAACGTCATAGGGGGCGGCAGGAATGTCGGAAATGGCGAACCCCCCGGTATTGTTGGTGGTGACATACACTGGCGACCATGGCACCTCAATGCCTTCATCGAAGAACCTCACCGTAAATGGCTCCATCCATCTATCATCGGGAGGGGTTCCCCTTGCCGTGAAAGCGACCTGCCCATGCAGGAAGCCAGTGAGGCTCACATGCAAGGTAACGGGGACTATCCAGGAAGAATTGTTCGCGTCAGGGGACTCGATGGTTATGTTAGCGGTATAATCCCCGACAGACATACCTGATGAATTAGCCGACACTGCTACAGGACTATGGACATCGGTGCAGGTGCCGTTCGTGGGGTATGTTTCAAGCCAACCAGCATCATCGCTCAGCGACCAGTTAAGCATGCAGGGTGTTGAGCTCCACAGCTCAAGAGTCTTGTTTAGGGGGTTTGTCCCATTAGCAGCATAGAACACAATGCTCGGGGTAGAGCAAATGGCCGGCGGAACAACCGTCACATTAGAATCACCCGTTACATTTTCCCAAATCGTGCTTGAGTTTCCAATATAATATGCCAAATATGCGTAATTACCGCTGTCAAAAGTATAATTTGTCAGAGAGGCGTTGCAGGGAACGGTAATTTTGTACAGCGCAGTAAAATGAGTGCCATTAGGATAGGGATGCAGCCACCAGCAGAAATCAGCCTCATTGCCGGTAGCCATCACCGTTGCTGATGGTTGGCACCACGCTCCACTAACGGTCACATTCCAACCAGCGGGGGCAAAATCAGTAAGGGCGATGCTATTGAAATCATCGGCAGGGGCGGTGAAGTTCACGGTAATATTGAACGTCTCTCCCCTCTCCACCACGTCAGGCAAAGCCCTGACTGCATTGGCCGGTGGCTGCCCCAGAGCAATGCCAGCAGCGAATACAACGATTGCCACCGCTGCCAATAAACTAACCAATCTGAATAATCTCATTTTCCTATCTCCCTGCTACCTTTCTCATACATTATAACACCTAGCCCCCTCCCGATGGAAGGGGGCTAAGTGAAACCAACTGACTACCTATACGTTAGCAGTTAGCAGTTAGCAGTTGCAGCCGCATGGGAATTGCCAGGAGTGTACCACTTCCATGGCTTTCCAGTTAGAAAGCTGCCAATCAGGCTCTGGAGTTATACCGTCGTCACCAAGCGGTACAAACAGCATGTGATTGACGGCTTCCATAGCCATAGACATTGAAGCTGCCCTGCAAACAAGTCCGTAGTCACCTACGAAGTTCAAAACGTTTCCTGCAGCCAGTAGTTCTGGCGTTGACCAGTCTATGTAGGCGGGGTAATTGGGATTATGAGAGGGTGGTGCTATGCTACCACCGTCTGCCACGGGCCTTGTGTCTAACGGGAAGTAGCAGTACTTTGTAGCAATCTTGTAGTAGTATCCCGTGTCATCCGCGCAATCCTCATACACGGCAATGCCGCCTACTATACTGCTGGAATCGTCATCCTCCCAGACATCATCGTCCTCGTACAGCGTGACCAGCACAGTGTCCAGCACGTTCCCGAGAACATCGCGAGTCTCTCCAGTTTCACAGCCAGGGACTGTTACTATCTTCTCGATCTCGCCCGTTATGCACGATTCGAATGGTCCATCCGCATCAAACCAGTATTCCACCCAGACTGCAAACATGTTTTGGGGACTACCCTCGCATGGAGGGCATGTACCAGGAGTACAATTGGGCCAGAAGTTGGATCCCGGGTTAGCAGTCGCCGGAATGGTTACCTTATACACGACGGTGAAGTTAGTGCCTTCAGCAAAAGGTCCAGCCCAGGCATACTCTGCCTTGTTGTACGGACTCATCGTCCAGTCTGCTACCGGGGTGCACCAGAGCACATTGGTCTCAACCTCCCAACCAGCGGGAGCATAATCGGTCAGACCGATACTGTTGAAGGCATCCACCGGTGCGGTGAAGTTAATGGTAACATTGAACGTGTCTCCCGGATATTCGGCGTCATAGTCCAAAGCATCAGCGGGCAGATCTCTGATAGCGTCGATAGAGGTCGCCGGCAGTACGTTCAAGCTAACGTCAACAGTCTCCGATTGAACACTTCCGCATGCACTGATAGTGAAGCTGGTGTTGTAACTGCCAACAGCCAGTCCTGACGAATTAGCGGTCACGGTCAGCAGTTCACTGCCACCTATACCAAGAGCGCCGTGCGTCTTGTCAAAGCTAAGCCAGCTAGCTGGTCCTGCTGGCGGAGCAGCAGTAGAAAAGGCTACCAGCGACCTGACATCCATCGGTGGAAAGTCATAGGTGCCACCATCAGCTTGCTGTACGAAGTTCTTTGCCGTTGGCGACCACCAGGTCTGCATGAATGGAGTCATGCTGGGTAGCGCCAAATGTGTTATCTCCCAGGCGCTCAGGGTCGTATTCCAACCGGTCACCATAGCCATAGCCGGTATAACCTTGTAGTCTACCGGACTCCAGGTGCCCAAAGTCTTTACGTTCATTGTCAGGTTGTAATTCCACGCCTTACCCAGATAATAAGGCCAGCCGTGGCAACTGTCGTAGGCCCAGCTCAAATTAGCTTGCACCGGGACCTCAGTCCAACAGCCCGACCCGGCGTACGGGTAGATTCCCATTATGCCGATCTGCGAGGCTATATCCAGGGTGCACTCGTCAACCACCATGCTCCCACTGTACAGGACGCAAGGCATGCCACCCATCATTGAGCGCTGCAGAGGCGGAGCAATGTTGACAACACACGCATAATCTGAACCTGAACCACCACCGACCACCGACGTGTTCACAAAGCTCGCGTTGGATCCAGGAACAATCATTTGCCATGCCGGTGCGAATGGCTGGTAGAAATTATAGTAATTCCACCAATCGCCTACGCCCCAGGTTGGCGGGTCGCCTAATGCCCAGCATAGGGTGCCTCCACCATCGTTCGCTATTGTAACGGTGTCACTGTCTTCGTCTACCCCAAACCTGGCCTCAAGGTTAAGCACGTTAGGGTCAACATCCAGGTCGCATGGGAGCTCAGCAAAGACGGCGGTAACGCTCATGGCGTCAGACATAGTCACATTGTCGGGATTGGTGCTGCCGGTAAGGTTACCGGTCCAGTGGTCGAACGCCCAGCCAGCCGCTGGATTCGCTGCGTTCAGACTTACCACCTCATCCCAGGCCCAGTAACTGACGTCGGGATAGCTACCTGGAGCCACTCCATTTATCTTCACATCTCCCTTGCCAGCAGGGCTTACATCCACCGTCAACGCAGGACTACCAACTTTCAGCGTCCCGTTTACCACCAGGGTCCAGTTAATGAGGGACATTCCTCCATTTATGATGTCGGTTATCCTCAACGGTCCGATGTTCACGAAGTCTATCGTTGAAACTCCGGTGACACCCTTGCTGGTACAGTTGACAGTACATATCAACTGGTCACCCATAACACTCGACCCGAGAATACCAGAGGTAAAGTCAATGGTGCCAGTAGCGTTGTTGTACGCTGACCCCAGAACGGTCGGCAGGGCACCATTCGTGATGAAATTCACCCCCATATAAGTGGGATTGAAGTCCAGGTGAACATCGCCGGTATCCCAGGCCTGCGCGCCAGGCACCCTTCCCCATATCTCCAGGTCAAAGTCCTGGGTGAAACCGACTTTGGTCTCATTGGGGACTACCTCCATGCCCGCGACCGACGGCAGTGCCAGAGTCACCGCCGGTACCATCACCATAGACAGTACTACTGCTATGGCTACAATTGTTCCAATAAATTTACTCTTCATTACCTAATTTCAACCTCCTTCTCCAAAATTCCGAAACCCGATACTTTCACTTTCTTGTTCATTTCTACATATATTACACACCTCCTCTTAATATCCCTGTAGAGGCCCTACTGTGTTAAAGTTGCCGGCAAGCAGTGAGAAGTCCATGCCGGTCACCGCATTATCGCGATTGAAGTCGCAATTGGGATTACCAGCAGGTGCCGTATTGAAGACCCCAGCAAGTATTGAGAAGTCCATGCCGGTAACAGCATCGTTGCCATTGGAATCTCCTTCACGTGTAGTACCAAAGTCGACCACATTGGTAATATTATTAGTTAGCGTTACACTGGTATTCAGCTCGCTCAAGCATGTGAAGTTCACAATCCCGATATCATAGGTACCGGGAGCAAGACCGATGATGGTGAAAACCCCGTTATTGTCGGTGGTAGCATTCTGGCTCCACTGCTCGTTGTTGAGATTGCCCTCTTCAAAGCATCTCACCGTAAACGGCTGTGCCCACCTGGGATCCCCAGCAGTGCCCCTTGAAATGTAACTAATATGCCCTTCCAGGGTAGCGTTTCCCTCAACGACACTGAAGCTGCCAAGCCCGGACAAGTAAGGTGCAACACCGTTACCGCTTGAGTAGTTAAAGCAGGAAGTTACATTGACAACTCTTGGGCCAGGAGTAGCGTCAGCGGCAATGGTGATGTTCGCCGTTATCGTATTGTTTATCGGGTTGTTGGTGTTTATGGTGTAGCTGTTGACCGTTATGTTAGGGCCAAAGTCCACCGAACCACTATTGGGAACCCAACCGGACTTTGCACCGGCTGCCCTCAGGAAGTATTTCCCCGAGATGGTCACATCCATGGTCGTGTTCGGTTTGCCGCCGGGGGGACCGACATTTTCCACCTTGGGGTGGGGATATAACCCGTATGAATGGTCAATTGAGTTCTGCAGGGACACACCAACGGCTGACTCAATGTCAATCTGAGCCGGATCGGCAAAGTTCTCCGACCCCTCATACCATCCAGTGGACGCATTATGCATCTCAAAGGAAGTGAAGGTATATCCAAACTGCGAAAAGAACTCCCCAATGGGCAACGTCTGATCAGGGATGTAAAGAAGCAGGAGCTCATATAGTTCCCCGTACTTGCTGCCGTCGCCGGCTCTGACTCCTGTATCAGTATCATTAATGTATATATTGTTGCCAGTCGTCCCTTGAATGCGCACCCAACCCGCTCCCAGATTAATCTCCAGATACAAGATGGTGTTCCTGCTGACGTCCATTGCGCCATTTGCGCCCAGGTGACCGCTGTTTACAGTCTTCATCGGGTCCCTTCCCCAGGTGACTTCCTCAAAGTTGGTCGTTACGTTGGTCCAAGTGGGCTGAGGACCATCTGTCTGGTAGTCCAGAATGTCCAGTCCAAAAGTAATATTGTCTGTATTCTCTTGCAGCACGCCACCGCTGACTGTCAGGATGCCAAGGTCGAACACCTCGCTGGGGTCATAGTTTCTCAGGTGCAAATCCCAGGTATAAACAGCGCCGGCCTTTGTAACGTCAAACGCGCCAATTATCTTGTGCCTCTGCTCCGGAGGGTCAGTCATATTGCCGAAAATGCCATTCTCCTCCACACTGAGGAACAACCCCTTTCCGACAGCATTGGTTATATCGGGGTCACTATCGAAATCGAGGGCGAACACGAAGGTGAAGTTGTTACTGGTGTTACCTTCCTCGTAATAATGCCCCCTTCCCATCATCCAGCCAAAATGAGCAGTCTCGCCGTAATCATGATACAGCTGAGCAGGTTTATCATATTTTTTGCTGAAATTGGTAGTGAGCCAGGCCATGTCCACCGTTCCCACCAGGTCTCCCACCACACTTCCCGCGCCGGTGGTATAATTCCGGAATCCACAGCCAGGCACAAGCACCCCGGCTATCACATGATCTCTGGTGAATTGCTCCAGGTCAGGACCCGGTGGTTGAATACCCCCGGAACCGGCTATGAACGGCCACCACTGACCAGGTTCAGTTTCACTGAACGTGAGAGTTGCTCCAATCTCCTGCACCACCCCTCCACCGTTGGCAGCGACACTTGCCACAGGGGACAGTATCACCGCAGGAGCAAGAAGTATTAGAAGCGTGAGAACAACAAAGATAGAAAAGGTCTTACCAAGTTTGACCACAGGTCACCTCCCGTATTTATTTTTTTTAGTACCTGTACGTGTTAGTACCAGGATATTAGTACTGGTACTTTAGTTATATGCTACCACCTCCACTCAACCCTGTCAACTTTCATTTACTTACCGTTAGTTACATTTAGCTACAAAAATTTCGTTTTTGATTTTGGGGTCAATAATAAAAACCTTTTTTGATTCCTCGTTGATAACAGAAAAAACCTCCGGATTTTGTAGTTGCCTGATGAATCAGGCACAATTGCCCAATAAATTGGGCAACTACATTTTTAAACTATACCTCGCAATGACCCCCTGTAGGGAAATCCTAAGCTCAAAGCACTAAATCCTAAACAAACCCCAATTTCGTAGCTATCAGCTTTCAGCTATCAGCCTTCAGTCATTGGCTAGCCACTGACCGCTGATTACTGACTGCTCTTTTACATTGTTTAGTATTTCGGATTTAGTATTTCGGATTTGGTTTTCCGGGCTTGCCACGCCACGCCCGTAATCCCAAAAAGGAAAGGGCGGCTTTGCAGCCGCCCCTGTACTACATAACAGCTTAATTTATTCCGGTCTCGTCGTGCCCCTGAGTATGAATATCACGGCCACGATGAGGATTATCACGACCACCACAATGGCGATTATGCCGCCGGTACCCAGTCCGCCGCCACCAAACCAGCCGCCGCCGCCCACTACCTCAAACTGTCCGCTCTGCCCCGCCAGGGAAACATCATAAACGCCTGCCTGCGATTTGCTTACCGTGAATATCACGTTCTTGCTTGCCCCCGCGGCAACAGACACCGTCTGGCTATCCTCAACCACACTGTTGATATACAGAACGGCATTATAGCTGCCAGTCTTCCCGCCGGTGTTAGCGACATTGATCGAGATTGTCACATCCTGGTCAGGCTGAACCTGCTGCGGCGAGATGCTCAGTGCAGAGGCAGAGAGACCCGCTGGCCCCCCTGGAATCTCTATCATTGCCGACTCTATGTGCAAGCTAACCGGGACTTCCAGCGTAGGAGACCCGGTAAAGGTGATTGTTGCCCTGTAATCCCCGGCTCTCATCCCGGCGACATCAACCGACACCTTCACGTCCTCACACCCCTCTTCAGCAAGGCTGCCGCTCGTCGGGCTTTCCTTGAGCCAGCCTTTATTATCACTCACCGACCAGTCCAGTGTGCCATTTCCCGTGTTGCAAATCTCAAGCGTCTGGCTTGGAGGGTTTTCACCTTCAACAGTGGTGAAGGTGAGGGATCTCGGGGTAGCATCAAAGTCGTGAGGGCCAAAGAGAGCCATGATGGAATAGTTGCCATACATGGTTATGTTTGTATTTGTTGAGTTGACATCATCTATCTCGCTCACATTCCCGCTCCACTCCAGAAAGGCATAGTCGGCATCAGCTTCGGCGATGAGGTTCTGCACATCACCATGGTCATAGGGACCAAAGGTCGCCTCCCCGGGTGTGGTCACGTCACCACCAGTCGTGCTATTGATGATCAGGTTATACTGCTTTATGGCAAAGTTGGCCGTGATGGAGTAGTTTCCATTCATGGTTATGTTTGTTGTTGTTGAGTTGACGTCACCTATCGTGCCCACATCCCCGGTCCAGTTCACAAAGGTATAGTTGGTATCAGGTGTGGCGGTAAGGTTCACCTCCGTGCCATGGTTATAGGGACCCTGTACACCCTCGCCGGGTGTGGTCACATTACCACCAGCCGTGCTATTGATGGTCAGGTTGTACTCGTTTATGGCAAAGTTGGCGGTTACCGTCTTGTTCTTGTCCACGGTCACGCTGGTCAATGCCGCAGTAGCATTGGCTATCTCGCTCATATCGGCAGTGGTCCAGTTCACAAAGTGCCACCCTGTATCCGGCGTGGCATTTATGGCAACGCCCGTCCCGTTGAGAACAGTCCAGTTGCCTGGCGCCGGGTCAGTTGTCCCGTTGCCGTTTACCGCCATGGTCAGAGTAAACCGCTCGACAAAGTTGGCGGTTACATTCTTATCCCCATCTATGGTGATGGTGGTAGGATTGGTGCTTCCCGTTAAGTCTCCGGTCCAGTTAACAAACCACCATCCCGGGTCTGCCGTGGCGCTGACGTTAACCACTTCTCCACAGGGATAGGAATGACTGCCTATTGCAGGACTGGTATTGCCGCTTCCGGTCACCGCCATGGTTAAGTTATCTAGCGGCACTGAGCAGTCAGCGGTGGCGTTGTGGGTAGAATTGGCCGCACCAGTGACGATTACCGGATTGGAACCGGTAGTATTACCATCAACCGTCCAGTTATCGAACACGCAGCAGACATCGCTCTCATCAGCGGTAAGGGTTACACTGGGGCAAGGAACTATGAAGCTGTCCGTGGAATTAGCTGCTACCGTCCCCAGCGTACCTACGGTTATGGGGCAGCAGCCATCTGAAGTTACCGTTAGATTAAAAACGTCGCCAACTACCAGCGTGCCGTTAACCACCAGGTTCCAATCAATCAGGGAGCTTCCTGAATATATGATGTTGGTTATCCTCAACGGTCCGATGTCCACGAAGTCTATCGCTGAGACCCCATTTGTGCTCTTGCTGGTACAGTTGATAGTGCATACCAGCTTGTCACCGGTAACCGGCGCCATCAGAGAACCAGCGGTATAATCAATGGTTCCAGTAGCGTTGTTCCAGGTTGACAACAGAACCGTCGGCAGCACACCATCCGTGATGGCATTCACCTGCATATAAGTGGGATTGAAGTCCAGGTGGGCATCCGCTGTATCCCAGCTCTGGTTGACAGGTACCCTTGCCCATATCTCCAGGTCAAAGTCCTCGGTGAAACCGACTGTGGTCATATTGGGCACTACCTCTATGCCTGAATTGGGCGTTGGCTGAGCCAGCCCCACCTGCGGCGGTGCTCCCGGCACCAGCATCAGCCCCAGACACACCGCCACGACAATCAAAAATGAGAAAATTTTCCAACCTTTAATCATTCTTACCTCCGTAATAAACATTTACCTTATTATACATACCACATTAACCTTGTCAATAGCTTCGGTTATATGCGGGAGGAATTTCCAGGCTTTGACCATCTTTACCTTCGTGATAAACGTCTATTCATTATCATATGACCACGCCAACTTTGTCAATAGACCATAATGGGTTACATGGTTGGCGGCCCGGATTTCCCTTCTTGTCATTGCCAGCCTCTTCACCCGTCATTGCACCATTATAGCATGAGATTGCGGAGCCTGTTCTGAGTAAAACGAGGAAGCTCGCTCTGAGATTGCTTCGTCGTCCGTCAAGTGACGGACTTCCTCGCAATGACAAACGGGGGTGTCATTGCGGGCCCTTTTTCACCTGTCATTGCCAGCCCTTTTTTACCTGTCATTGCGAGCATAGCGTGGCAATCTCAGGAAAACCAAATTCTAAATCCTAAATCCGAAATACTAAACAATGTCAAATGACCAAAATCCCAATGACCAAAACGCAAAGTTCTTTAACAATTCTCCCTCCTCTAATCTCTCCCTTCAAGGGCGAGGAATTTTACAGGATAAAGGTTTTGAATTTGGATATTGGGATTTGTTTAGGGTTTAGTGCTTTGAGTTCAGGATTTCCTGGCGACAACAGAAGGGGGGCTTTGAGCCCCCCTTCTTATCTGCTAACCAAGGGTTATTACACCCTTCGTGTTCGAAAGATAAGCACCAGAATCACCAGCCACACCACAGCACCAAGGGCAATAATCGCCCACAACCATGACGCAGTAGTAGGCTCAGGCGGTACAACTCCCTCCGCACCTGTGGTGAAGGTTGCCGTAGCGTCACCAAACACCGTAGTGTCCTTCATCGCCTTTACCGTCCAGTAGTAAGAAGTGCTGTAGGAAAGCGTGCCGGTATAGGTGTAAGTCGTCCCTGATACTGACGCTGATACCACCTCAGCATCGGTCGCAGCGTTCATCAAACTGAACTCATAGCCAGTAGAATCGGCAACGGCATCCCAGGTGAACGGAATATTGCTCACCGCCACGCCAGTGGCGCCATTGCCGGGATTGGTCAGCGTTAGCTCGGCCATGGGACCAATAGCAACGGTGAAGCTGCGTACCTCTGACCACGGACTGTGAATTATCTCATCAGTCTCAGCATCGGCAGACCTCACCCTCCAGTAGAAGGTGGTGCCGCAGCTACCAGTACCCAGTGCTCCGTTCTCAACAACATAGCTCGGTTTGGAGCCGCTGGATGGGTCGTAGTCTATCTCATCGCAATCGTCATCCTTGCCACTGATGTCCACTATCACCTCGGTGAAGTCCTCATCCAGCGATATCTGCAGGTTATAGGAGCAAGCATCGCACTGCCTGTCCCACTTCAGCGTGAACGCATCGTTCCAGCAGTAGCACGGGTCGGCATCTACCATAACATCGCTTGCCGGCGAAAGAAGCGCTGGGCCTGCCTTGGCATAGCAGTCCTCATAGGTCCACAGGCGACCAAGCCTGGAGATGTAGCGGGGATCCTCCTCAACGACAGTGCCGTTGTAGTACAGGGCATCATCAATAGCCCACAGCTTGCTGTTGGTATCAGGGCTAAGGCAGCCGCATATCCTCAAGCTGGAAGGCTCAAGCGTGAATGCCTCGTCAGAACCCAGACCTTGAATGAGGTAATCCCACATTGCCTCGCCGCAGGCTACCTCCTCAGCAGGATTGAGACAGCGAGCCACACCGGTTACATTGCCGTCCGCATCACAGAAGGCGGCGTACAGAACGCCGCCGGTGGTGGCATCGGTCTCGGGATTGCCCTCAGCATTACTGAGGACTATGCCATAGTAGCCGACTTCAACTGTATCGCACGAAGGACCCAGGCCAATCTGAGTCTCCGATGGCGTTGCAGTGCCGGCACATTCACCGAGGTCTGTAAACGCACTGCTTTCACCAATGACCCAGCGGTAGATGCCGTTGTCGTCGTCATTGACCGGAATTCCGTAGCCGCAGGCAGTATCGACATAACTCACCGCAGCGTAAACGACGCTGTTGGAGTCAAAGTAGCTGTCGAAGGCAACATGCACTCGCAACTCATCATTCCCACTTGCGTCGCCTATGTCATCCAGCTCGGTGAAGCTGGCCTCGCCATCAAGGAAGGTCTCCAGGTCATCGTCGGAGTAGCTTACCTTGCCGTCAGCACCGCCGACGAGGACATTCCCCTCGCCAAGCACGGCAATGGTGTGACCCTTGTCAACCTTGCTGTCCATCGTGCTGCTCCAGGAAGCACCATACCCGTGGTCATCGTTTGCAGCCACACCGCCGTTGAAGCCCACGGCATAGATGGTAGCTTCGTCCTGGACAGCTAAATCGGATATCTCGTCAACAGTCGAGCTTCCTATTTCCCAGCAGCCCAGACCTTTGTTGCCATCGTAGTAAACGGTGTCGCTGCCGCGGTCAACGAAGTAAACGGTCTCTATCTCCCCGGTTTCCTCAGGAGCCAGTCTCACCAGGCCAATCTCGGGAGTATCGGCACCGTTAAGCGCGGTGTTATTTGTAAGCTCCGCGTTCCACACCCGGAACCATGTGTCGTCATAGCCTCGAGCGTAAACATTCTCCTCAGCAAGATTCTTCGACTTGAAGAAAACGCTGTCGCACTCACCGCATTCGACAGTGGGAGGAACATTAGGTCTCTCTATCCGCTCTTTGGTTAGATTAATGTTGATACTGGCAAGATAGGTGGTATTGCAATCGGGCGACTGGGCAACATCGCTAAGGTAATCCATATCGGTATCAATCAAACCAATCTGATTCCAGGTATCGCCCTCGTCGAAGCTCACCGAAAAGGCGCCTTCATCATACTTGTCATACATATGCACATTCCTCACGCTACTGACCTGAGCCGGCTTCATGCCCATCGTGAGTGCTGTGGTGACGCAATAGACCTTGGTGCCACCGGGCGGGGCAATAATAGCCAAAGCAGCGCCATGACCGGTGGGCGGCTTACAGGCTGACTGCCACGGTTGACAGCAAATATCCATATCGGCGATGCCGTCGTTGCGGTAGACCTGAACACCCTCGCAACACCCGGTTCTAAGATTAAGACCGTCAATTATACTTGTAAGAACATTATCGACATGCCCAGTACCCAGCACCCCGGCAACAGCCTTACCCTCGTCTATCATTCCAAAGTAGAAAACCATCGCCAGCCAGGGTTGTCCTGGAACTTGCTGCGCAACCGGTTCAGCATTGCCATTGACCACGCGGTAAATAGTGCCCTTACTGTGTTGGTTGCCAGGCATACCTTCTTTGGCAGTGTTCAAACTTACCCAGGCTATTCTCAAATTCCTGTCCCTGCCATCATAGTCAAGCGGAAGTCCTATCCCCGTGGTTGAACCTTTTGTCACCCACCAGACAGTTGGATCGGTGCTTAAAAGCGCTGCCTCGCCACGCGAAGCCTCCTCATTCCAGTTCACATTACTGCCGCTCCATGTTCCCGTCTGCAAATAGGATTGATTGCCAGTGTGAGGGAAACAATCGACACCACGCAGACCAGCCACATCGACCCTAGTGTTATGGGTAACGGCCAGTATAGTACGGTCATCGACGAACATACCGGAGAAATACACCCAGGTAACTACGGTGCAATTAAGCCAGCCAGGCTTGCCGGTGGCGGCATCCTCCCATCCACCGATAAGGCCACCAGTCTGGATCCGGTAAAGGCGGCCTTCCTCGTCGCTACCAGCGCTAAAAGGCGGGCCTTGTGTTGGTAGTCCCACATCCGTAACACTGCGGTCAGGGTCTTCAATGCCCCCCACGGCGATGTCGCGCACTCCATCAATCTCGGGGCCGATGGCTATGCCGAAAATATCGGTAAGATTGGTCCCTGCCGATGTATCCTGTATAGGATAAGGCATGAGCTCGAACTCCTCACCACCGTCGATGGAAACGAGCACCACCTGTGTCCAGTTCAGTGGCTCGGTGATATCGCCCAGATAGGCACCAAGGGCTATAACGTTGGTATCGTCCAGGGCCGCAGTAAGGAAGTTGAACCAGGCAACCATATCAGTCCAGGGAATCGTCTCATCAGAACCGTAAACTTCGTCGCAAATTTCCTTCATGACGTTCTCGGTTATGTCATCCCAGGTAGCCGCGCCATCCTCGGATTTCCACAGACGAGCGGTTTCCTCGGTAGGAGCTATCCACCCATCGGCATTTTCATCCACCCACATACTGCCGATAACATAGAGCCTCTGACCATCAATGCCCAGGGCAGGTACATAGAGATCAGACCCTGTAGCAATCTTCCAATCATCCATACTGGGGGTGTCCACTTTGTCCCACTCGGCATTCACCTCAGCGGCACTAACTGGCGGAGCGCTAGCTGGCGTCAAAAGCAAGCCGAAAGTCATTACCACCGCAATGACAACGTAAAATAGTCTTCCACTCCACCCTTTTATTCTTTTATCCATCTAAAATCCCTCCTTTTCATCTTCGCTGTCGATTATTCATTCTAATTATCTGACCAAGATTAACAACCTCCATCGAGAATTGCAATATATGATATAGAAATTCATAAGTCAATAGGCACCCCCTTTGGGCAACCCATTTGTCATTGCGGGTCCATCTTTCACTGTCATTGCGAGGCCCTTTTCTACTGTCATTGCGAGCGAAGCGCGGCAATCCCGGAAAAGCAAATTCAAAATACTAAATCCGCAATACTAAATAATGTAAAAGAGCAGTCAGCTAATGGCTGAAAGCTGAAGGCTGATAGCTACTAAATTGAGCTTTGAATAGGATTTAACCTGGGGATTGCGGAGCTTCGCCTCCGGATTTTGTAGTTGCCTGATTCATCAGGCACAATTGCCCAATAAATTGGGCAACTACAGTTTTAAACTACGCCTCGCAATGAGGCAGAGCGAAGCGCGGCAATCCCAACGTTAATCGTAGTAGTAATAGCCCATCCGTCTCCTGATGAAGATGCCCACCCCCAGGATGACAACCAGAATCAGCCCCACGGTAATGGTAATCATTGCCCATTGCGGCAGAACTCCAGCGTGGAAG
>Ga0315552_1000435_pt1 | contig 25956 bp, 23 predicted proteins | sample SalMarSW160170MG_2_FD_203102 | JGI IMG/M metagenome (GOLD analysis project Ga0315552, IMG submission 203102) | Salt marsh sediment microbial communities from the Plum Island Ecosystem LTER, Massachusetts, United States - Salt Marsh Sediment SW1601-70 ...
AATTCACTAGAGGCACGGTCCACCTCTGCTATCAAGGCACCCATGGCTTTTTCAAAAGGCAGAGCCGGCTCAAGGTACACATCGGTAGTGCGAGCTACCAGGTTTTCAACTTGCCATCCAACCATTCCTACCAGTTTACCGTCTTGTCTGAGTAGTAAAAATGCTTTTTCGCCAAATGCAGGCAGGATAACGCTGGTATTCAAACTCTGGCGAGCTCTATCGAGGTGCTTGATAAAATCGACGATTTCTTGAGTCTGGTTGAGTCGTGCCCGTGCGACCAGCATTTGCCCTTCAAGTAACCCGGTTGAATCCGGAGCGACCGTGCCTGTAAGTGGGAAAATTTCTTGCCAACTGGCTAACACTTGTTGCCAGGTCTCTTTCAGTGAATCATTATTGTTAATCACTACCTGGGCGACTGCCACCTTTTCTTGCTGGGAAGGTTGAGCCTCGATACGTTGGCGAGCATATTGCTCATTCATGCCGCGATTTTGTACCAGGCGCGCCAGTTGAACCTCAAGTGGAGCATACGTAACCCAGACCGAATCACAGGCGGTGCTCAAGTTGCTTTCTAGCAGCTTGATCGCTTCGATCACGATAATCTTCTGGTAAGCATAGCTAATCAAGAGGTCAATTGCCTGCTTAACCAGCGGGTGGACGATCGCCTCGAGCTGCTCCAGAGCTTGTCGATCAGCGAACACCAACCGCCCAAGCCTAGACCGGTTGATAACCCCATTGGGGTCCAGCACCCAGCTCCCAAACGTTTCAACCATGGGTCTATAGCCAGGCGAGCCTTTGGCAATGGCACGGTGGGCAAGGACATCTGCGTCAATTCCATAGGCTCCCAAATGCTCTAACATCCTGCGAACCACGCTTTTACCGGTGGCAATATTGCCCGTTAGACCAACAACGAATTTACCGGGCCAGGCGCTCATTGATCCTTCTTGCTGGAAATTGGATCTTCATTACATTCCCATTTTAGCCGGGGGAGTTCAGAATGTCAAAGGCAGCTAACTGAAAATCACTAAAATGAGTTCAGGTTTTGGGCCGACTGCTTAGCAAGGGAGGTGGTGAGTTGGATGAGTTCCCAATATTTCCGTGGGCTTTTAAGGCCCATCAGGGATAGTCTAAGAGAAGATCGAGAAGGTCGATTTTTTACCCAGATGATCGATGTAAAATCCAGGGAGCCGTTTTCTTCAGCTCAACAAGGGAACTTCGACCTGTTTGAGAAGTTCTTGCACCACCTCGGCAGTGGTCTCACCGCTGAGGATGTTTTCCGGATTCAACAGCAGGCGGTGCGGGAGACATACCACGGCGACATGCTTGATATCATCGGGGATGACAAAATCCCGGCCGCGCAAGGCGGCGTGCGCTTGAGCAGCGTGGAAGAGGGCCAGACTGCCGCGCGGGCTGGCACCAAGTGCCAAAGCCGGATGATCCCGGGTAGCATGCACTAAATTCAAGATGTAACTACGCATGCTCTCCACGACGTGTATCTGGCGGACCTGGCGTTGTAGTTGAGGGATTCGCTGCCCATCCATGACCTGTTTTAATGAATCGATCGGGTGGGCTAGTTGCTGCATTTGCATCATAGCATCTTCATAGGCGAAATCTGGGTAGCCGATCTGCAGGCGCATAAGAAAGCGGTCCATTTGAGCCTCTGGCAGGGGGAAAGTCCCCTCAAACTCAATCGGGTTCTGGGTTGCCAGCACCATGAAGGGTTTCGGTAAAGAATAGGTGATCCCATCAACGGTGACCTGGCCCTCGCCCATGGCCTCCAGCAAGGCGCTCTGAGTGCGTGGCGTGGCTCGATTTATCTCATCGGCAAGCAGGATATTGCAGAAGGTTGGTCCAGGCCTGAACTCAAACTCACGCTTTTTCTGATTGAATACGGAAACCCCGGTCACATCGTTAGGCAGCAAGTCGGGGGTGCATTGCAAACGTTTGAAATCGAGCCCGGTCGAGATTGCGACCGCTCGCGCCAGCATAGTCTTACCGGTTCCGGGCGCATCCTCGATCAATACATGACCCTCACACAGCAGCGCTATTAAAATAAGTTCGGTGGCGGGTCGTTTTCCGACGATCACATTCTCTACGTTGTCGCAGATAGCATTGGAAAAATCCTGGATTTCAATAACAGGTGAATCACTGATTTCAGGTTTTGTCGCCATCTTGGCTACTCCTTCTGTTCAACCTCGAGATTGAAAAGCGTGGTGACGCCAGAAAGCCTTCCCCTGATACGTTTAAGCAATGCCCTGCAACCTTTCAGGATCCACATCAAACGCAATCGCCAAAGCAAGGACCTCCAGAGTTGCAAGATAGGAGAGTCCTGGACTACTTCAAAATCTGAAGGGCGATAGCTGCTGCACACGATGGCGTCGGTAAGTGCCTGGATTTCCGGGACCATGCCAAGCCCGAAAGTTGTACCGATCCCCTGGCGGGTCAGCTCCTGCAGTCGGGAATTCAGCGTAGCGGCAAATTCATAGGGCGTATCGCCCGGTTCCAGGATCACTGCCAGAAGAGCGCCATAGCGTCGCATGCGTCGGTAGATAATAACAGCTGCCAGCGGTCTCGAGAGCCGGCGCAGACGGATGCTATCGAAAATCACCCAGGTTGCTACCAGAACCCCCGCTACGAGTAATACGCCCAGCAGGAGCAACCATACCCAGGGCATAGACTTTGGACTACCTACACTGGCTGCCGATTCTGCTGGGAGAGACAAAGACGGCTCCAGAGGAGCAAACTTTTGCGAATTTTGCAACAAGGGCCTGGCTGCAGTCGGTTCAAAAGGCAGCCAACCAACCTCGGGGAAGTAGATCTCGACCCACGAGTGTGCATCTGCTTCGCTGACCACAAAACGTCCAGAGTTCAAGTTGTAGGTACCACTAGCGTAACCGATGGCGAGACGGGCTGGAATACCCGCCGCTCGTGCTAATACTACCATCGCAGAAGCATAATAATCGCAGTATCCCTTGCGTAAATCAAAGAGAAAGAAGTCAACCAGATCCCGGTCCGAGGGTGGGCGAGAAACATCCAGGGTATAGGGGATTTTGCGAAGGTATCGTTCGATGGCGCGCCCTCTATCATAGGCTGTCGGCTCGGAAGCTGTCAACTCGATCGCCAGTTGTTTAACCCGACCGGGTACCTCTGGCGGGAGGGCCATGTAGCGCTGTCTGATCCAATCAGGGTATTTCAACGAGGCGGTTCGCAAGATCGCCTCAGCCACTCGCGGGATGAGCGATTGGATAGTGTACGAATCAATTTTATCAATCCGGATTCCAAAGAGGTCATCAGAAGAACGCCGGGCCACATGGCTAGGGATATTTATCACTACAGGAATCCCAGCTGCATAGAGAGATCCGTCTCCTCCATTGACGAATCGCACCACCTGCTGAACCTGGGTGTGACTTGGAGCATGATCTGCCTGCAGAGGCTGGTTAGCCTGGTAATCGCTTTGCTGGGTGGCGCTTGTACGCCAACCCTGACCTGTGTAAATATCGTAAGTGTAACTGCGCCAGTACAAAGGCAGCGGTTGGCCTGCCTGGGAGATGGAGAGCAGGTCTTTAACTGCTACCGTCATCACAATCTGTTCCGATAGCTCAGGCCCGGAACCGATAAGGAGATCACGCGGCAGGCCAGGGCGGCGCACTTCGGTGGAGAAATCCGCTGGTGCTGTATTAGCGGTGATGATCCCGAGAGATTTCGCCAAGCCGTCATCCTTTGGCACCTCAGGCAATCTTTGGACTGGTACCCATCCTGCAATGGGTTGGAGGGATAGGGAGGAGATCAATGCGGCAAGCAAGACCAATACCGCTGTGATTCCGATGGCAGCTGTGCCGATTTGCCGCCCTTTCCGAGCTGGATAAGCCATGCCAGTTTGATCCCAACCCTGCTCACGCTGGTCGTGTTGGACGGTCGCCAGGAGCATTAATACAGTCGCCAACATCCAATAGATGCTGGCAGAAACTCGTCGCCCGTATGAGAGCACGGCGATACCCAGAAGGATCACAGGGAGGGTGGCTAGCAGGGCATTCCTGCGGCACTCGACCACCCAACCAGCCCATGCGGCCACAAACCAGATCAGTATGCTCCACACCAGCGCGGCAGCGACCGGGTCAAAAGTCGGTTGACTGGCTATCAAGGCTGCTACCCAGACACGGACCCGGTCAAAGACCACTCCTGTCGAGGTAATTAAATCCTGAAACGAGTGAACCAGGTTAGATGAATCCAGATGGTCTCCAATGTAGAAGATGGCGTTGATGGCTTGAATCGCTAGGCGAATGAATTCAGCCACCACGGCTATGACCTTGTCGCCCAAGCCGACTGTGAACAGCAAGGTGTAGATCAAACCGAACGCAACAACAATGCAGGCGGACCGCCATGGTGGCTGTCGAAAGATCCCCAGCAGCCAACCAGTCAGCAATCCGAGAAGTAAGCTTTTCCATAACAAAGCCCAATCAAGGCTTGCAAGAACGCTGGATAAGCCAAGGGTGGTGGCTGTTAAAAGGATGAAAAGTAATGCCAGGGTGGCGAGTTTTTCAGCGCGTACAGCTCTCGCTAAAGCTTGGTGGATCAGCCCATGCTGTGCCAAGTCGCCCTCCCTTGCTGCAGATAGCGCTTGCTTGGATCGACTCCCCTGGTACGCTTACGGCTGTCCCGGTCATTCGAGGTGTAAGCTTCCGCAAGTAAAGATTTGGGCATACGGGTGACGGGAATGCCACGGTGAGCCAGGGCTGCAACGAGCCCAGCTTGATCGACATGACCTCCAAATTGGATCGGGTCGACCAGTAGAGCCATTATGTTTCCCGCATGTCGACGGCTGAGGTTTGCTACCCAGCTGGGGTCGGCTGTGGGAGTGATGAAGATCAAAGTTGCCATTTGGGCTGCACGCCCCACCACCGTTAGATCAGCCAGGGAGCGATTACCTGACTCGGCCATACAAAGTGCTCGCATGATGCGCCAGCGATGCGCGGGGGTGGCCCGCGGTTCCAACCAGACCAGCTTTGGCCCAGCCAAGGTTAACCCCACCCGGCGGCGTTCATTCAGCCCGCGTATAGCCAAAGAAGCAGCCAGAACGATAGAAAGCTCCAGGGTAGAATCCTGACCGCTGCCAGCCTGCACAGCAGCGTCCAGATCGACGAAGATCCACCAATCGCCGGAAGCAGCAGCCTCAAGATTCCTGACGATCAGGGAATCGTGATGGGCAGAGGCATGCCAATGGATGCGTTTGAGGCTATCCCCCGGGACGTAGTTGCGGACGCCAATATCGCTGATATCTCGTTCGAGGAAGCCGCGCCAGCGAAGTTGATCCCCTGCCCAACCTCCGGGAGTAATCCTGAGATGTGTCAAAGGCAGGACCGGCGGGGTGACCATAATTGTGTCCGAGTGTTGGTTTTGGATGGTTAACTTATAAATACCAAATGGATCACCAGAATATAAGCGAGTAGGCCCGAGGGTATACAAGCCACGACGTTTGAAGAGATAATTGGGATAGCGTGTACGGCTGGCATGCGGCGCCACGTCAGAGACCATCCGGACCGGCGCTGCCAGGGTGTTTGAGGTGTCTATAATCTCAACCCAGATAGCTGGCAACCGGCTGGTATTGATCAACTTGAGTTGCTCGGGTACTGACTCACCAACAGTTGCCCAGGCGAGATGTATCTGGCGTTCGATGCTTAAGCCCCGACCCAATGAGCGGACCCATATCCCAGCGAGCAACCATACGCCGCTGGTACCGATGAAGAAAACCAGCCAACCGCGGTAACCCGTCAGGCTGTAGAGGATCGCAAAGATCCCCACCAGAAAGGGGAGGAGGCGCATATTAAGGTGAAATTCAGCCCGGCGAGGGGCATTATTAAGGTTTTTTTGGCGCACCACTTACCTCATCAAATGTACCAGGAGAACTGATAAACCTGGCAAACCACAATTCTGATTTAGAATTATAAATCTAAAGCGTAGATGGCGTTCGAGAACGCCATCTACGCTTTTTGTCTTGATCCTAAAATAACCCTCTATATTTCGGAGTTACGCAGTTTGAGGTCTTATGGCTGGTTGGATCTGGTGAAGCCTGTCCGAGCCTGAGGACTGATTCTTCAATTGCGAAAGCCCTGACCTTATTTCAAGAGATCTTCTGCGTAATGACAAGCTATGGAATGGTCCGGGAGTAATGGGCGCAGAAGCGGTTCATCCACGGCACAGTTCTCCCTGGCGATAGGGCAGCGCGGGTGGAAGCGACAACCAGAGGGAGGGTCAATGGCGTTGGGAATCTCACCGGCAGGCATTGGCTCGGTGCGACGGCGGCGTGGGTCAGGGACGGGAACGGCTTCCAGCAGGGCGCGCGTGTAAGGATGCCCGGAATGCTCATAAACGTCCTTCAACGGTCCGACCTCACAAAGCTTACCAAGATACATAATGGCGATGCGGTTGCACACATATTTGGCAGTAGCGAGATCGTGGGTGATGAATAAGTAGGTCAGGTCGAACTCATCCTTAAGCTGCATCATCAGGTCGAGCAAGAGCGCCCGTACCGAAACATCAGCCATGGCGATGGGCTCATCGGCCACGATAAGGGCGGGATGCGTTACCAGGGCACGGGCAAGCACCACCCGCTGGCGCTGTCCTCCGGAGATCTGGTGAGGGAACAGGTCGTAGAATGAAGTCGGCGGATTCATGCCCACAGCAGACAGGATGTCTAACACCCGTCCGCGCCGCTCTGTGGGCGAAAGCTTGGTCAGGTGGATCTGGGCGGGATGCTCAATCGCCTGGCCGATGGTCATGCGTGGATTAAGTGAGGCTAGTGGATCCTGGAATACGATCTGCATACGGGCGCGCATGCGGCGCATCTCTTCCGGTGACAGGCTGCCCAGGTCAGTGCCATCGAAGATCACCTTTCCGGAGGTGGGTTCCAACAGGCGCAAGACCAGCCTCCCCACCGTAGATTTCCCGGATCCGCTTTCCCCTGCCAGCCCGAACACTTCGCCTTTATGGATGGAGAAGCTGACGCCATCCACGGCTTTTACAGCCGGGATGTGGCCACGGGAGAGCAAGTTGGCGAAAAGCCCTGATTGGAGGGGGAAGTGCTTGCGCACATTCTCGACGTGTACCAATTCCCCAGAATTGGTGGACTTGTCGACCGGGATGGTTTCTATTCCCATAGAGCTCGACTCAAGCATGCATCTTCTCCGGTCTCTTTACGACAGATGAATACAGCCAACATGCCGTCAGATGCCCTTCCTCGATGGGCTCTAAGGGTGGAACTTCATCCCCGCAAATATCCATGACAAAGGGGCAGCGCGGGTGAAAACGACAACCGGAGGGTGGATGTGTGAGATCGGGAGGCGCACCGGCCATCTTGTAAAGCTCACCGCTGTCCAATTTAATGTTGGGCACGGAACGCAACAAACCCTGGGTATATGGGTGTTTGGGTTGACCAAAAACGTCATTGACATCGCCGACTTCCACCATCTTGGCGGCATACATTACTGCGACGCGATTGGAGATTTCGGCCACCACACCGATGTTGTGGGTGATGAGCAAGATGGTCAAACCGAATTCCTGCTGGAGCTCCTTAAGAAGGTCGAGGAATTTGGCCTCGACGATCACATCCAGGGAGGTGGTGGGTTCGTCGGCAATCACCAATTTCGCCTTAAGTGCCAGTGCCAGGGAGATCATCACCCGCTGGCGCATACCACCGGACATCTGATGGGGATAATCCATGATCCGCTCACGCCGGATGCCCAACCTTTCGATAAGTTCTTCCGCTCGGGCGCGGGCATCGCTATTGGAAACTTCTGGCTCGTGGGCGTGGATGGTTTCCGTCAGGTGTTCGAGAATACGTTGCAATGGGTTAAGCGAGGTCATCGGATCCTGGAAAACCATACCAATTTCCGCGCCACGTACCTCCGGCATTTCTTGATCAGACAGGGTCATCAAGTCGCGTCCATCAAACCACAGCTCACCGGCGGTGATTTGAGCTGGACCAGTATGTAAGCGCATCAGGGCCTTGCCTAAGGTGGATTTGCCACAACCGGATTCTCCCACCAGGCCAAGGATTTCGCCGCGGCGAATGTTGAGGTTAACATCATCGACCGCCTTTACCGAGCCAGCGCGGGTAAGGTATTCAACCGTCAGGTCGCGGATAGAAAACAGAATGTCGTCGGGCATCAGCGCTCCCTCAGCTTGGGGTTGAATATCTCCATCAAGCCCTCACCCATCAAGGTAAAAGCCAGAACCACCAGCATGATCGTCAGACCAGGGAAGGTGATTAGCCACCAGGCGTTCTGGATGAAACGCTGACCGCGAGCCAAGTCGATACCCCAGTCGGCTATGGTAGGGGGCAGACCTAGTCCCAGGAAGGATAACCCAGCGCCGGTGAGGATGGCATCGGCTACGTTCACCGAAAAGATAATCGCCACGGAAGGGATCACGTTGGGGAAAATGTAACGTTGTAAAATTTCTCGACTGCGCGCCCCAATGCTGCGGGCGGCTTCAACATAGACCTCTTCTTTTACAGAGAGGGTCTGACCCCGCACGATGCGGTAGTATGTGGGAATATACAACACGGCAATGGCCACGATGACGTTGAACACACTGGGTCCTAAAACTGCTGTAATGGCAATTGCCAGGATCAAGCCCGGAAAGGCATACATACTGTCCATCAGCAGGCTCATCAGGCGATCGGGTGTTCCCCCGATAAAGCCGGCCAACAATCCCAAGGGCACGCCTAAAACCAATGCGACAACCGAAGAACTGAACCCGATCAGCAGTGCCACGCGGGTTCCCCACAGCAGGCGGCTCAACACATCTTGACCGATATCATTGGTCCCAAGCAGGAACCCACCCGCAGTGTTGGCTCCACCCGAAATACTCTGTCCCTCACGCAGGGTTGGATATTGGGCTGTGATACTTGTATACTCCGTCGATTCGATCACGGCGGCATTGTTCCTGCCATCGACGACCGCCTGTAGCGCTTCTTCCACCGTAGGATAACGATCGATGATTGGTCGCAGGCGCAGCCCCCCTGGCTCATTTTTGATTTGATTATCGATCTGTTGAGCTGCATCGTTTAAAGCGCCAGCTGTGTTTCCTCCTTGAACCACGCTAATGGAAGGGCGAGGTTGACCTTCTGGCGATGCCAGGTCTTTTAAAGAATTGACTAGCGATGTGTTCGGGACCACCAGCACAGGAACAGGTGGATAAGCACCGGGTGCCAGGAAGCTAGGTCCGACCAGTGTGGCCGGTTGGAAAGGGGCAAACCAACTGGGAAATAGAGCAATCATGATAAAAACCAGAACTAACACTGCTGAAACAGTGACAAACCACCAGTCGGCACCATACCAGCGACGGGCGTTCAGGATGCGCCGGAGGAGGCCAACCTTTTGAAGCTCAACCTCCCAGGTGGTGATATCAGAGGGGATTTCAGGGGGGCGTTCTTTGAGAGCGGTCATGTTTTAATATCTCACCCTTGGATCGACCAGACTGTAAATGACATCGACTGCCAGGCTGATCAATGCCACCAGAAGGGCAAACACGGTAATCACACTTTGCACGGCGGTGTAATCCCGGCCGGAGATACGCTCTACCAGGTAGCTGCCCATGCCCGGCCAGGAGAAGACCGTCTCGGTCAGGACCGCGCCGGCGAGAAGGATGGCAACTTGCAATCCGATCAGGGTGATCACCGGGATCATGGCGTTCTTCAAGGCATGACCATAGACCAACACACGCTCGCGAATTCCACGGGCCCGGGCAGCAGCAATGTAGTCGGCTTGAAGTGTTTCTATAACGTTGATGCGGGTGAGACGAACAAAAATCCCCGAGAGAATGAGCCCCAGAGTAATCGTGGGTAATACCAAATGCTGGAGAACAGAAAAAAAAGCCGGCCAGTTACCGCTGATAAGGGCATCGATAGTGTAAATATTGGTACGATGAACCAGGGTTGTGCTGATCACCGCATCAATCCGACCAGAGATCGGCAGCAATTTGAGTCTAACCCCAAAAAGGAGCTGTAACATCAGACCTAACCAGAAGATAGGCAGTGAATAAATAATCACTGAATAAATACGGAAACCGTAATCTGTGACATTCTTGCGCCGCGAAGCTGCCAGAGCGCCGCCAAAGACCCCGATTGCCAGAGCAAGTGCCGAGGCAGGTGTAACCAGCTCAAGGGTAGCCGGGAAACGCTCGCTCATCTCGTCGATGATGGGGCGATGACCACCGATGAGGGAGTTTCCGAATCTAAGCGTAAACATCTGTACCAGGAACCGACCGTATTGCACGATCATGGGGTCGTTGAGCCCAAGCTCCTGGCGAATGTGCTGGATCATCTCTGGGGTTCCCTTGGGACCAAGGGCAGATCGAACCGGATCACCAGGCACTACTCTCATCACCAAGAAGACCAGGGAGCCCAGGATGAAAACCATTGGCAAGGTCAGCACGATACGGGTTAGAATGTAGCGCCGCAAGCCGACCGAGCCTCGGATGAACACATAAGCCAGCAAGCTCAGTGAGGGTACCCCAATGATGATAGCAATGAAAGCAATAGGGGACATGAATCCTGTCGCTAGAGGGTTAGGGGAGCGGGTGGTTAACCCGCCCCCCTGATCAGAAGTCAGATATTAAGGTGTCTTGGAAAGTAACGCGTAGTAGAACTCAATGTTGGAGCCAATGTTCAGGGAATCAGTTGCGGCATACGCGCTCGAGCCATGGATATTTGCGCGGTAGATAACATGTTCCGCATTGAAGAACAACGGAATCGTCACCACCAGCTGAGCATAGAGATCCTGAGCTTGCTGGTAAAGCGTAGCCCGTACGGCCTGATCCGTTTCACTGTCAGCCTGCGCGAGTAGGTCCACCAATTGGGTGGCCTGATCATTGATCGGCTGGCCGTAATCGGTGCCTTCTGCCGCCGGTGATACATTGGTGCCTTCGCCGCCATTGTAGACGAACGGATCCAGGTAGTTGGACGAGTCAGGGTAATCGAAGAACCAGCCCAAAACCCCCACAGCATAGGATGAACCGCCAGTCAGGGCAGTAACGTAGGTGCTCCACTCTTGGGCCTGCAATGTGACCTGGATTGCGCCGGTAGCTTCGAGCTGTTTCTTGATCAGCTCCATCCAAGCTGCTGTCGACGGCCCATAGTGTTCAGGCGGGTACCACATCTCAAGCATCAGAGGGTTGCTGGCGGTATAACCCGAGTCTGCTAGGTAGGTCTTAGCCTGGTCGAGGTTGGGGGAGGCATACATGGTGTCAAAATTCTCTGTCGCACCGAGGAAGCCAGGTGGAACCATGGAGAACAAAGGGGATACGTTTCCACCGTAGACCGTATCAGCGATCTCGTTACGGTCAATGGCTGAAGCAATGGCTTTATCCACGTTCGGGTCATCGGTCGGAGCCATGGTGTGGTTGAGGATCAAATAGCGGATCGATCCACCAGGCACGGTCCCGACGGTTAAGCCAGCAATACTCTTCAGCGGATCGATTTGATCGGGTGAAAATTGACGCCAGGCAACGTCGATCTCGCCGTTCTGGACGGCCAGAGCCATGGTTTGCGCGTCGGAATAGTCGCGTCTGATGATTTGATCGACCTGTGGCTTTAAATCACCCGTATAATAGGGGTTCGGTTCGAAGACCATCTGCTCATCTTTAGTGTATTGTGAAATGTACCAAGGACCAACACCGTATATTGGCGCGGGTGGGAAGAGCACGCACGAATCGGCGGGAAAGGTCTTGGGATCAGAAGCCACATAAGGGGCGGTCGCCAGGAGCTGCACGAAGTAGGCGACCTTAGATTTCAGTGTGAAGACGATGGTCTTGGCGTCAGGCGCCGTGATGCTTTGCACGTACGGGGTGGCCAATGCGCCAGCTACACCATTTGGGCATGTGGCTCCTGGCCCGATGGTCAGCAGCCGGTTGAGCTGCGCAGCATACATCGTGGCGTCGAGGGGCGTCCCATCGGCAAACTTGATGCCGTCGCGCAGGGTGAAGGTGTAAGTCAAGCCATCGGCAGAGATCGCACCCATGTCGGTAGCCAGAGCCGGTTCAAGATCAAGGGTACCCGGTTTCCACCTGAGAAGGCCCTCACTGATATTTTTGATCGACTCCCAGTCAATGATGGCGTATGCATCCGCTGGGTCAAGGCTGGCGAGCTTATCGGTAATTCCGATGATAATGGTGGTTTTGGCGGCAGCGGCTTCGGTTGGTGTAGCTGTGGCGGCTGGCTGGCAAGCTCCCAGGATCATGCTAGCCGCTAGAAAAACAGCTAGCAGAAGATACAATTTCTTGGATTTCATGGTTTCTATCTCCTCTCTTTTTTTAATGTATAGAAAACTGATGGAATTTTTTAACGAGTTCGGACGAGATCAATCACCTCCTTTTCTGAGTGTTACGGCTTAAGATTATACTATCTTTCACATAGGATGGTTCAGAGAGAATTTTAAGTTATTATGAAGATTTCAAAGATAAAATTACATTCAAAAAAGGCGCAATTTATCCGGTTTCTTATATGACACCTGACACTTTGCCTGGTGGATCAACCCAGTTATACTGGTATTCAGGTATTCACGGTGGATTTCGAGGGCCAAAGGAGATGAGGCTATGGCAGTTAGAACCTGGCAGACCATAAAAACGCATTATTGTCAGCATGTGGGTGAAGAAGTTGGTTTGGAAGTGGAATTGGTTTATCCGGCGGAATGGTTGCCCGACCAACCACCCAGAGTGTTAGCCCGGCGCTGCTCGCGAGGCCTCACCTGCAATCTGGATGGACGGCCCAGTTGTGTTTGGGCGGGTACCAACCCGACCTACGATCCCTTTCGTGAAGGTTGAGATTCAGTTTAAACGGCTGCAAACATCTCGGCTTACTATCTGAAGGGCGACAACAGCTCCACGAATGACCGTGGAGCTGTTTGATTTAATTTACCATAAGATCAGGCAATTACTTTTAATTTGCGTGCCACCGCTGCGAATGCTTCTAAACCTTTATCGAGGTCATCCTTTTGGTGAGCAGCAGAATTCATCACCCGGATACGGGCCTTGCCGCGTGGCACGGTTGGATATCCTATCGCCATGGCAAAGACCCCAACCTCGAAAAGCTCTCGGCTGAACTCTTGTGCCAGGGGCGCTTCACCCAGCATGATGGGGGTAATAGGGGTGGTGCTCTGACCGATATCAAATCCAAGCCCCTGCATCTCACTCTTGAAATAGCGGGTATTATCCCACAATTTGTCGACGAGTTCAGTGGATTCTTCCAGAATATCCACAGCCGCTAAACAAGCTGCCACGTCTGGAACGGTCATAGCAGATGAGAAAAGGAAAGGCCGGCCTCTCTGCCGCAGCCACTCAACCACGAGCGGGTTTCCAGCCACTACACCACCAACCACCCCGAAAGCTTTCGAGAGTGTCCCAACTTCAACATCCACTTTACCATGTAAGCCGAAGTGGTCGACAATACCGCGCCCGCCTTTTCCCAGCACGCCTTCGCCATGGGCGTCATCTACCATGAGGATAGCCTGGTACTGATTGGCGACCTGGTAGATTTTGTCAAGGGGAGCCACATCCCCATCCATACTGAATACGCCGTCGGTGATCACCATTGCCCGTTGATAACGATCACGATTTTCTTTCATGACTCGATTGAGATCATCAGGGTTACAGTGGGCATACCGCATGATATCCGCTCTAGACAGACGAGAGCCATCGATTATGCTGGCGTGGTTGAGCTCATCGGAGAAAATAACATCACCTTTCCCAACCAGGGCTGGGATGGCACCCAGATTGGCGTTAAAGCCAGATTGGAAGGTGATCGCCGATTCAACGCCTTTGAATGCAGCCAAACGTTGCTCCAGGTCAAGGTGCAGGCTCATAGTGCCAGCGATGGTACGGACAGCGGCGGGACCCACGCCGTAATCTGAGACAGCTTTGCGAGCCGCTTGCACCAGCCGGGGATGGCCTGCCAAACCAAGATAGTTATTGGAACAAAAATTCAGCACTCTCTCGCCATCGACGATCAACCAGGCTCCCTGGGAGGAGCTTAGCGTGCGGATCCGGTTGTAAAGGCCGGAATCCTTAAGGTTCTGCAGTTCATCTTGGATCCATTTGAGTTTGTCAGTCATATTTTAAACCTCGAAAGGAAATGTAGGATAACCTCAATCCGGGATAACCGCTGAAACCATCAAGAAAGGAGCTGACTAGTTTCTTTGTGTTCATGGTGCTCAACAATCTAGCTGTCTACAATTTCTAATGGCGACTCAGCGGAACAACCGGAACGCAGGTTAGTATAAGGGACTATTTATCTCTTTTCGGTTTACGGCCTACACCTATCAGGCGCCCGAACCAGTCAGACGCCGTGGGTGTTTCGCTCTTCGGGATACCCTCATTAGCCCAATCGGCTGCCAACCGCTGTTGCCACCATTGTTCCTGACCTTGCCGGGCACGTGATAAACGAGCCTCCAGTGCTTCTGAATCGTCATTTTCGATGTCATTTCGGATGGCTTGCAAGGATGCGATGACACAATCCATCATGCGTAGGACATTTTGGCGGTTAAGTAATGCGGATTCACGTAGGGTTTTCGACTCGGTAGCATGTACAATCGGCCTGGTTGCTTCTGCAAAAGCCCGACCAGCCACCTTGCGACCCTCTTGCCAGCCTGGTTGATCAACAGTGGCGTTGATCAAAGCTGCAGCCATCAGTTGGGGAAGGATATGGGTTGCAGCCATCAATCCGTCCATCTCTAAAGGATCGGCAAAGAGAGGCGAGGAACCCAGCAGACGGGTGAGATCCGCGGCCAGTTTTATTGCTTCTGAAGGTGTACCAGGCGGAGAGACAATTGCCACCAGGCCGTTGCGGAACAGGTCGGGATAAGCGGCTTGTGCTCCAGAGCCGACTTCATGCAAATATGCAGGGTTTAGTACCGGCGTAAGACCGACATAGAAGCGTTCGCTGGGGAGCAATTTATTTGCCCAGGAAGCGACGACCTCTTTCACCGGGCCGGTATCCATGACAACCGCTCCTTCTTTTAAGTCAGATGCGATTACGGATAAGGTATCATAGATCTGATCAATAGGCAAAGAAAGCAAAACGATATCCGCTTCATGAACCGCGGAGGGCAGATTGATCATAACCTTATCCACCGCACCCATTTTTTCTGCCAGGCGAGCGTTAGATAATTCTTTATCATGCCCCACCCGATAAACCAGCTTGCTGTGTTCAGCCAGCGCTAATCCAACAGATGTACCAATTTGACCCAAACCCACAATGGTGATTTTTACAGTCATTTGATCACCTCAACTTTCATCATCAACAGCCCGTAATGATTGCATCAAGCGTGTCTCTATTGAGGAGATAGCCTTAGGGGATACGGTCATTACCTCTTGATGTTTTTTTATTAAAGCCACGGTTAATGGAGAAGCGCCTGTTTTGGCTACCATCTCTGCGCCCCAGATAGGATGATGACAGGCGATCACAAAAGGGCGACGCCAGCCAGGCACCCGCAGTTCGTCTGGGGAAGATGTTAGGACGGCAGGGGGCTCACAACCCCATCGTTGGGCTAAAAGCGGGATGAATGCTTTTACCAGCACCACGTAAACTCGTTCCCATAATCTTAAAAGAAAGCGGCTCTTGCCTACGTCGTGTAGCAAGGCTGCTACCATTAAATCCGGGTGGTTCTCACCTCGTTTTAAAAGTGCCTTAAGAACACGCACGCTGTGAGTTTGTTCACCTTTTTGCATACGTTTAAATAGCCCTATTTGGGAGGCATTGAGGACATTTTCAACCATATCCCAATCTGCTGGGGTTAGGGTTGTGCCCAAACCCAATAATACCTGGCGAGTTCGATAAATAATGCGCGCGGCGTTCATCCCACCAGAAGCCGTAGCAAGGCTTGCATCGGAGGCCCTAAAATCCAGCCCAGAAGATTGAAACCTAGGGTCGGGCCAAGAAAGACTAACGCCAGCAGGATCAGCGGTCCGTAAGGGCGAATTTGATCAAAAAAATTTGACCAGGTTGGCGGTAGAAAATATTCGAGGACCTTCTCACCATCCAGAGGCGCCAGAGGAATAAGGTTAAACAACATCAAGATCAGGTTGATAAAGATAAATTCATACAAAAGGTTATCAAGTGAAGGAAGGATTTTCCCCGGTGATGTTAAAGCTGCCATAACCGAAACTGCGCCCAGGTGGAAGGGGATTGCCGCCACAAGCGCCATAAGTAAATTGGAAAGTGGACCAGCCAGCGATACGAGCATGAGAGCTGCTGGGGATCGCCGCTGTAAAGCATATGGATTCACCTGCACTGGTTTAGCCCAACCAAAGCCGACAACCAGCAACATGAGAGAGCCAATCGGGTCCAGATGTGAGAGAGGGTTAAGTGTCAGACGACCGTTCAGGCGGGGAGTATCGTCACCGAAGGTGACTGCTGTCCAGGCATGCGCAAACTCATGGACCGAAAAAGCAGTCACCAGAACGAAGATGCGTGCAATTAAAGTTGGCAAATTTGGAAACATGGGGGATTTTCCTGTACGAGATTATACCACCCCGGAAATTCGGTCTTACATTGCGGCTCACAAAGGGGGTCGAGGCTGCGGTTACAACCCAAACAATGAGGGTATCCCTCATGTTATAATGCCAACGATGTTACCAGATCTACAGTTAGAATACATCGTGCGGCTGCGTAAACCACATCCATGCGGTAGCTACGAATGGAAAATCGTGCGCCTTGGTGCCGATATAGGATTAGAATGTCTGAAATGTGGACGGCGTGTCTTGTTGCCTCGTCGAAAACTCGCCCGTCGGTTGAAGACCATTTTGCCAAGCGCCGAAAATGACCCACCCACCAGCTAGAAGACCCCATATTCTGCTTTTATTTTCAGACACCGGCGGCGGCCATCGCAGCGCCGCCGAAGCGATTGTGGAATCTCTGCAATTGGAGTATAGCGGGCAGATATGTGTCTCCATGGTGGATTTCTTCAAAGAATATGCGCCGCAGCCGCTCGACCGGATGCCAGAGTTATATCCCCGCATGGTTCGATCACCAAGGGTCTGGAGTTTAGGCTTTTACTTGAGCAATGGGCATCGGCGTGGGCGTCTGATCACCGCCACGACCTGGCCTTATGTGCGTCGCAGGGCGCGCGCTTTGGTTTCCCAGCACCCTTGCGATTTGGTAGTATCGCTCCATCCATTGGCAAATGCCCCCATTCTACATGCATTCGGAAAGAAACGGCCTCCATTTATTACCGTAGTGACAGACCTGGTCACAACCCACGCCTTGTGGTATCACCATAAAGTCGACCTGTGCATTGTGCCTACTAATCTTGCTTACCAACGAGCTTTAGAATGCGGCATGTCTCCCGAAAAAGTTCGGGTAATCGGTCTACCGGTCGCTGATCGCTTCTGTCGTTCAGCCAAGGTAAACTGCAGGGAACTACGCCAGCGTTTGGGGTGGCCGGTGGATCTGCCAGGCATACTTTTAGTGGGGGGCAGCGAGGGAATGGGGCCCTTGGAGAAAACCGCCCACGCCGTCGCCTCGCTGGATTTACCCGCCGCTCTGGTAATCGTTGCCGGGAAAAACCAGAATTTAAAAGCTCGATTAGATGGATATCAATGGCCTATACCGACCCGCATTTACGGCTTCGTGCATGAAATGCCAAATTTTATGCGTGCTGCTGATATCATCATAACAAAGGCCGGACCAGGCACAATCAGCGAGGCTTTCATCGCTGGTTTACCGCTTATTCTCTATAACCGCGTACCAGGACAAGAGGATGGTAATGTGACCTACGTGACTTCCGAAGGAGCTGGTGTGTGGGCTCCTCAACCTGATGATATCGTCTCCGCACTGCGAAACTGGCTTGAGAACCCTCAGAAGCGTAAGGAGGCAGCCAAGAATTCTCAGCGCCTAGCGCGACCAAACGCAGCTCGCCAGATAGCTCGTCTGCTTGCCAGACAATTGGGCGTTTAATAATGGGGCTTACATCCATGGGGAAAGTTTCGTAATGAAACTCGTCAAATCATATTACTGGGTTTTGTGCCTGCTAGTGATAGCAGGCCTGGAAGGTTGCAACCTGCCGTCCCCCTCGGAAAGGACTCCGACGATCAGCGTTAGCGAGGCTTACCAGACGGTAGAAGCCAGGCTCACCCAGGCAATCAAGCTGACCTCCGCAGCAAGCGCAGCGCCCCCGCCTGCTACGAGTGGCCCAGCTACGACCTCACCTGTTACAGCAGCTATCACGTCTACTGAACCCCTTTTGACAAGGACGGAGTCATCACCTAGTTCGACACCGGAAGCGATGTGTGACCAGGCCGCCCCGGGTGTGCCGATTGACGTTACCATACCAGACGATACCAAAATGCAGCCAGGTGAATCGTTCACCAAGGTCTGGCGTTTACAGAATATAGGCACTTGCTTGTGGACAAGCGATTATGCTCTTGTGTGGTTTTCCGGCGAAAAACTGGGTGCACAACAAAGTGTTCCATTGAATGGAAAGGTTGATCCCGGTCAAATAGTGGAAATCTCCGTCGATATGGTGGCGCCCATGGAAACGGGCACCTATCAAAGCAATTGGAAATTGCGCAATACCAATGGTCTGCTTTTTGGAATAGGACCCGGTGGGGTTTCAGCTTTTTGGGTAAGAATCGTAGTGGTAGAGGCTCCTACTACCACGATTTCTCCCACGCCACCTGCAACTATTACCCCAACTGTGACCCCCACGGTAATGGTGCAGGTAAGCGGAGCGATATCGCTGCAGCCTGACGACCGGCTTGATTTGGATACGGGTCAGGTAAACCCTGGTAGTGGTGAAGACCTGGCCTACCTGGCCAGCAATGGCAACCACGTACTGGAACCGATTGGTATCGCAGCCATGGCGGTATTTGGGAATACACAACCAACTTTAGAGGATTGTCAGACAATTAGCCTCAATGCTGATCCATTAAACCTGGAAGGGAACCTGGTGGCGGGGATGTATATATGCTACCGAACCAATCAGGCTTTACCTGGTTGGGTTCAAATATCCGGGTTCGAGGCCGATACCGGCGCGTTAAATCTGGAAATACTTACCTGGGCAATTCCTTGAGTATTGTGGATGAATGATTCTACTCGATCAATCGAGCCTTTGAAAACCAGATACTAATCAGGCGAGTCCGGATTCAAGGTCTGCCTGCCATCAAGAGATGTGGTGTGATGGTCTTAAACGTTTGCCAGGACTGACGTTTACCAATAGAATCGCTGTGGGTACTTTATTTTTGGTGGCTACTCCGATCGGAAATCTCGAAGACATCAGCGCTCGGGCTGTGCGCGTGTTGCGAGAGGTTGGCTTGATCGCGGCTGAGGATACCCGCCAGACCCAAAAATTGCTCGATCATTACGATATTCAAACAGCGATAACCAGCTACCACGAGCACAGCAAGCAGAGCAAGACGACCTTTATTTTATCCGCCCTTGAACGAGGCGACGTAGCAGTAGTCTGCGATGCAGGTACTCCAGCCCTGAATGACCCCGGCTATGAACTGGTAAAGGTAGCCTTGCAGGAAGGCCACGATGTCAGCCCGATCCCTGGCCCGAGCGCTGCGATTGCGGCACTGGTCGCTTCCGGACTACCCACAGATGCCTTTCTTTACCTGGGTTATCTGCCCCGGAAAACCTCCGAACGGCGTCGTAAGATAAAAGAAATTTCTACCTTACCGTACACATTGATAATGTTAGAAACCCCACACCGGTTGCTCGATTCGCTGGAAGATTTGGAGGATATTTTAGGAGACCGCCAGGTGGCGGTTGCGAGAGAATTGACCAAATTATATGAAGAGATCTTCCGTGGTAGTTTGAGTGGAGCGAGAGTATATTTCACCGAGAAATCTCCTCGCGGAGAGTTTACGCTGGTATTAGCAGGCAACACCTCCCAACAAGATCGCTGGTCTGAGGAACGCCTGCAGCAGGCGGTGATCGCTCTGTTGGATCAGGGAGTACCACCTTCTCAAGTTGCCGCCAAACTGGCTGGGCAATCTGGCTGGCAGCGCAGGGAGATCTACCAGATGGTGGTGAAATTTCACCACCCTTAATGCCTCCAAGGGAATCAGTAAGGACTTTCCTCATTGTTACTGCAGAGAACAGCCAGGCTTGACGGGATAATGTCTTTTGTAGCGGTGTAAAAGGGAGTTGTCAGCCCACTATACCACCGTACCTTATCACGTTAGCCTGGATGGCAAGAAGCCAATATAGGGAGAAAACCATGAATCTCGATGATTATTCAACCTTCTCTACGATCGACTCTCAAGATATGATTTCGCAAATTAACAACCTCCCCGGCCAATTGGAAATTGCCTGGGAGTTAGGAAATAAATTATCGCTGCCAGCCTGGAAAGGTATCGAGCGCGTGTTAGTGACAGGAATGGGTGGCTCGGCAATCAGCGCTGATCTCGTGGCAGCATACTTAGCTTCAGAATGTCCAGTTCCCATCATTGTGCACCGGAACTATGACCTGCCTGGATGGGCAAGGGGTCCCAACACGCTAGTGATCGCTTCCTCTCACTCTGGTAATACCGAAGAAACTCTATCTGCGTTTGAACGGGCTATATCCAGTGATTGCCGCGTCCTGGTGATAACAACAGGCGGGCAGTTGGCGGCAAACGCCGCCAATGCCCAGGCAGCCTTATGGCAATTTGAACATGAAGGGCAACCTCGGGCTGCGGTGGGTTATTCCTTCGCCCTGGTGCTGGCGGCTCTAAGCAGGCTGCGATTAGTATCTGACCCGACAGAAGAACTGAATGACGCCCTTGGGGCAATGCGCTCCCAGCAGGAATACTTGCGTGAAGAGGTTAAGGCGGTCAAGAACCCGGCGAAGCGCACGGCTGGCCAGCTGATGGGGCGATGGGTGGCAGTAATAGGAGCTGATATCCTTGAACCTGTAGCCAGACGCTGGAAAGGGCAGATCAGTGAAGTCGCCAAAGCTTGGGGGCAATTCGAATTTTTACCGGAATCTGATCATAATACCCTGGCAGGTTTGCTCAATCCGGAAGAAATCTTGGCGCGCACTGTGGTGCTGTTCTTGCGGGCAGCCTCATACCATCCTCGCAATTTGTTACGCAGTAATTTAACAAAGAAAGCCTTTATGTTGGAGGGTTTAAACACCGATTTCATCGATGCTCAAGGGGAGACACCGCTAGCCCATATGTGGACTGCCCTGCACTTTGGCGATTACACCGCTTATTATCTGGCGATGGCTTATGAAGTTGATCCAACTCCGGTCGCTACAATCGAAGGTTTAAAACGAGAGATGAGTGAGACTGTTTAACACAATAACTTTCCCAAATGAAGAGGGGCCGTCAGGAAATGCTTCTATGACAGCCCCTCTTATTCTATTAAAATAAGAAGTAACGCAGTTCAGGGGAAAATCGGGGGTGTTTGGGCGGGCGTTGCCCAAACACCCCCATCCTCCCATTAACTGCGTAAGTCTTAAAAATTAAAAAAATTTTTCTTAGGAGTAAAACTGTGCTAGGGCAAGCCCCATTACTAATCCCAAGATCACGCCGGCAGCGACATCCGAAATGTAATGGACTCCCATGCTGACACGAGCCAGACCGACCAATGGCGCCCATGCTAACAGCAGCAAGCCGAACCATTGCGGTCCGAGTGCGAGAGCCAAGACTCCTAACATCACCGCGCGGGCTGCATGTCCGGACGGAAAAGAGTGAGGATCCGTTTGCCGGTAAATGACCCCCCAGTTTCCTTCCGGCCTTCTCCTTCGCACGGTGAACTTTATCAACATCACGATCAGGGCGGTTAGCAGTATCCCCCCGGCCAGTACTAAAGCTCGGTATTTCCAGGCTTCTGTACCTAATAACCAGAGTATCCCCAGTCCTGCCAACCAGAACCAGGAATCGCCTGAATGGGCCAAGACCGCCGCCAGAGCACGAAGCCCACTACTTTGTTCAGCCAGGCGTAAAGTCGTCGAAAGCCAGGCGTCGCGTTCCAACAAGCGGTTTTTCATGCCATAACTGTTTGAGCTAGATCGGCTTTGAGAATCTCCAGTTGGTGTGGTTTATCGATGTCCATCCCGACTTCAGCGTAAGGGCTGAATATGACCCGCCCGGTTATGTTCAGCCGATCGCAAACTCTTTTGATCCCACTTTCCAGGTTTATCTGGCGCAATAAAAGCAATAATAAGGTACCATAGCCAATCAAAGCTGCCTGTTTGAATACGTTTTTACGAGCGGCCAGGATCTTCTCCCAAATTTCCTCATTGGCAGTGATCATGCTGGTGCGTATCATGTTCATATCCCCGCCACATACTTCCACGTCTTTTAAACGAGTGTAGGAACGTTTGGACGTGGGGTAGCGTGATTCCATGACTTGGCGGGGGACAACGGTGTAATAGATATCATGGTCACTCTGCATGGTCGTGTTTACCAACCAATCCATCATTTCGGTGGTAACAGCAGGGATATCTGAAGAGACTATCAAAACATGCCGGGCGTTGGGGTTCAATTCCATCACCTTCTCCACACCGGCGCGGATATTGTCCAGCATACCCCCTTTGTTCAGAACAAAAGTAAGCGGCTTTTCACATGTGAGGCCAGTTTCAGAAGTAAGCCCAACCAGCACGATACGCTCAACAGTTTTTGAGTTACTAAAAGCTTCCAGCACCCATTGGACCATAGGTTTGCCAGCAATTTCTAACAAAGCTTTGGGAATCCCTTGTGTGTATTGAAAGAGCGGGTCTTCAGATTCTGGAATACCACCGGCGATGATAATTGCATCCATAATTAGTTCAACTCCTGAAGTTGCGGTTCGAACCCCAATTGATCGAGTAGTTCATTGAGTTCTTCCCGGCTTAGCGGTCTGCCTTTACCGGAAACCGCGATCAAAGCGGCTTCCATCATATTGGTTCCAAAAGAGCGACCCTCCAGCACGGGAGTAGTTGTTACCAGGTATTTAACCCCGGCCTCACGGAAGAGTTCCACATCCTCGGGTGTGGTCGTGTTGGTTAGAATCACTTTACCTTCAAGACGATATGGCATGTGGCGCTTAATGTAATGACAATCACCGGCGATAACCGTGGCCCATTGGTAATATTTTAGGAATTTTGGTTCGCGTTTCTCCTGTTTTTCACCGGTAGGATATACCCAATCAAAGGGTAGACGACCAGCAATGGGCATCAGTAAGGTCGCTAGGGTTTTAAGACTGGATTCAGAATGCAACGGGATGGGTATCCCCAGGGCAAACATCAAATCACCGAAGACGCATTCATAACCGCCATCCAAGAAGGATTTCGTCATCCCCCATCGATCGGCGCCAGCAGTAATAAGCGCCTTTTTTTCTACGAGATAACTGCTAATTTTCGATTCCATGAAGGGTACAATGCGATACTCCAGTGTATTTTTTAAACCAGCCCCATCTACCACGGGCGTTTGTTCGATAAAGCGGACCATTGGTTGAACCGAATAGAGGGGATACCATTTTTGGTCTACCATCAACCCCAGGTCTGCACCGCCTACGCCAAAGGCGTCTACCTTGCCGTCCAATTCTTTAAAAAGTTGGGCGGCTTTTTCCATGTCTCCATCAGTGCCGATCCGTTCGATGCGAACTTTTTCCCCCAACAATTCTATTTCCACCGCTTTGTCACGTTTGGAGGAACCAATGCTGATGCTGACAGCCCGCTTCATGGAAATCACCTCCTGGTATTGGGAATTATCAAGTAAGGTTGAGTATACACCCAACTACTTAAAAACGAAAACCCTTCTGGGGATACAAAGATATTGTCGCGCAGGTGAAAATCGCTTTTGAGGAACTGTAGATTGCTTACCACAGACTCATGCCAGTATCCGGACTCCTTCCAAGTGTTATAATCCAAGAAATTTCGAGCTGGCTCCATATATTTCATTAGAAGTAGGAGATAACCCCATGGATCTTCCAAGAAATGCATATTTTAGGGGAAAATTTGTCCCATATTCCGAGGCGAAAATAGGCGTTTTGACTCATGGGTTGAATTACGGTACGGCTGTTTTTGCTGGTATACGCGCTTACTGGAACGATGAACAGAAACAATTATTTCTTTTCCGACCCCTGGATCACTTCAAGCGGTTTCTAAGATCAGCGAATTTAATGTGTATGGAGTTGAACCAAACTCCTGAGAGCCTCACGCAGATAACGACCGAGTTGTTACAAAGAGATGGGTACCACTCTGATATTTACGTCCGCCCGCTAGCTTATAAAGCCGACGAAATCATTGGGGTTAAATTGCATGGTTTGCATGATGAGTTTTCCATTGTGGCGATACCTTTCGACCGTTATGTCAGCAATGATGCCAATGCTCATGTCACATTCTCCTCCTGGCGACGGGTGGATGATAACATGATCCCAGCGCGCGGCAAAATCAGCGGCGCATACGTCAACTCTGCCTTTATAAAAACCGACGCAGTTCAATCAGGTTTTGACGAAGCGCTGGTCCTGACCCAGGAGGGGCATGTCTCTGAAGGCAGCGCCATGAACGTATTTATGGTGCGAGAGGGCAAGGTCATCACACCGCCTATCACAGATAATATCCTGGAGGGTATCACCCGGCGAACCGCCATCGAACTGGTAAGGGATGAATTGAACATTCCGGTAGAAGAGCGCCAGATTGATCGGACGGAAGTCTATTTATGCGATGAATTCTTTATGACCGGAACCGCGGCCCAGATCATTGCAGTCACGAAGGTTGACCACAGGGCGATCGGAACAGGCGTGATGGGGTCCATTACTGCACAACTCCGTGAACTATTCCAAGATGTGGTGCGGGGGCGTAATGATAAATACAGCCATTGGAACACAGGCGTGTACACAAAGAAGGCGGAAGCAGCTGCGCGATAATAGATTTTCCTGATGTGCCTACTAGAACCCAGAGGATTTAATCCAACCAGATAATCTCTCCCCAGACATGTCCCCCAGCGGAGATGTGCAGTAAACCTACGCTGGGGGCATATCCATTTTCTCCAGGGAAATGGGGTGAACCAGGATTGAAAATAAGTTGTTCACCCACCCAATGGTTGATTGGCCGGTGAGTATGTCCGAAGACAATTACCCTGACATCTGGAAAGGCTTTTAACAAGCGCCCTCGATAGCGTCCTAAGCGGTATCCTTTTATCAAGAGCTCTACTTTATCTGCCAGATAGTTCCACCAACGTCCATGCCCATGGGCGAGAGCTATGGTGATGCCTTCAAATGTCAAACATAATGAATAGGGCAAGCGACCCAGAGCTAGCCAATCACGATTGCCTCGCACAGCATAGACGGGAGCTAGTGCAGCTAATTTGTTCAATACCCTGGGAATAGAAACATCACCAGCGTGCAGAATAGCAGACACCCCTGCTTGCTGGAATAAAGGGAGGACTTGCATATCCAGACGACGTGCCCGGTCGGGGACATGTGTATCGGCGATAACACCTAAGGAGATCATGCCACCGGCCAAACGTTAGATACTTGCTTTGGGAACAATACGTTCAAAAGAGCCGTTGCCTCATCGGTATCTGTCCAACAATCTGCAAATGCATATTTAAGCTCATCTAAGGAACGGTATCCAAATAGCAGCTGCAAAAAAGTCCGGTCAGGGAATGCAGCCTGACCGGAATGACCTTGAGGCAGCGGTCTCCACCCCTTGATCTTAACCAGGCGACCCTGTTCAAATACCAGATGCAAGCCATCTCGATAAAAGGTAATCTTCAGTTCGCCGCTATAGCCCACCAGAGGAGATTCCGCCAATCGCTCCTCCAGGGCAGGAGCTATGTGACTGAGAAATCCTGGCAGGTCAGGGATACGCACATACCAGGCATAAGTTTGGCGTACCCGTGGCAGACGGTCGGGAATAACATGATAAACTGGATGGTCACTGCCCAACCAGAAGGCAAAAGCGCCAAACTCTTTTGCAGCAGCTTGGTCTGCATAAACCTTTCCGGTGGCGGCCATATAGCGAATCACGGTGGGGGTTACATCAGCCCAAG
>Ga0315552_1000436_pt1 | contig 25942 bp, 19 predicted proteins | sample SalMarSW160170MG_2_FD_203102 | JGI IMG/M metagenome (GOLD analysis project Ga0315552, IMG submission 203102) | Salt marsh sediment microbial communities from the Plum Island Ecosystem LTER, Massachusetts, United States - Salt Marsh Sediment SW1601-70 ...
TCTTAAAAGAGAAGGTTCATCACATTCGCTATGGTGCAATCCTTTGACAGGACATGTTGAAGCTATCCCGCGACATACTGAAATATCGAACCAATTAGTCCGTAAAATCTGCAAGGGCTTATCGATAGAAGAAATTTGATGAAACCTTATTCCAGTCGACCGCTTACAGCAGCTCTGGATTTAGACGTTGGAACGTTGGTGAAGGGGCATGCGTTGCGACATTTTTATAATTCCTGAAACTTATCCTCTTCTGAATTTTAATTTCGAAATTTTTACGTAAAAAGGTATTTTATCATTGACAGTTAGCATAAAAAAATGATATATTTTTTTGAAGTTAGACAAACGAAAATAGGAGATGGCAAGAGGTATTTTAGTTGAAACATTGCAAAAAAGTGTTGTGTTTCTTCAAACATTAAACCACAAAGGAGATTTTACATCTGTAAAGAAGATTATCCTGCTTAGATAGTAGACTTATTTTGGTGTTCGTAGCTTTTTAATTTCCCTGATAGTAACACCTTTAGCAAATTTATTGTCAAAGATGTTTCCAATAAAATATCCGGCTATTCCACCTACAGCAGTTCCAATAAATACGGGAGTATTATTCACATCTTCAGGCCCCAAATAACTAGAGAGCTGAACTACAGATATAACGATACCAGTAAAAAGACCTACAGCGCCACCTCCTAGTCCACAACCCAAAGCGCAACAGGAAAGCTTTTTGTGATACTTTAACATTTCATTCTCAGCAATTGGTATTCCCTGCTCATCATAAGAAACTATAGACCATTTTTTTTCGAACGATTCTCGGTTTAGCCTGATTATTTCATATCTATCAACATAATCTGCTAAAATAGATACCATTTTTGTATCCGAAACAACTGAAATGAGTGTATCAGTTAGCGTTTTAATCTCTATTAAATAACCACCTTCTTTTATCGAATAGAATGTTGCACGTTCAAAATTAGGAATATTATTAAACAATTCATATTCATTCCTCTCATTTTTGTCAATTGATGCACCAACTTTCCCGGATATACTTACCAATTCACCCTTTGTATAACTTGCATATTTCTCCTCCTCCGTTTTTCCCTCATCTGTTAAAAGGACGGGTTGAATTTCACCTTTTGATACTTTTTCAATATAACTTTTAAGTGATTTGATTGACATCTCACTTTGTGGGGTTCTGGTCTTTTTCTCCTCTCCATTCTCTTCATATATAACCTCTGCAACATAACTCCCATCGGAGAGTTGTAAAAACATCGTTGACTTAAATCCTTTAATCTCAGGCCAGAGCCCGAATCTTTCCCTCTCCACCGCATCTATCGTCTCTCCTACTTTGTCACTGATGACAATTACCTTCTCATAATCTTCTGCTATTGCAATGCTATACGGAGTAAGTATTGCAATTACTAAGAAAAGAAATAGTGCTTTCAAGATTACCTCCTCAATGGTTCAATTGGTTATTTAATCACTTAACTTTCACCACTTTCCCGACTGACTTGCCGTTGAGTCTGATGAAATATACACCACTATCTACTCTCATTTCCCTATTGTCCCTGCCATCCCACATTACTTTACAAATAGGAAATTTGAAATTTGAAATTGCGAAATTCCTAACCATACGACCAGTCACATCATAGATTTGCAGTTGGGGAGTTGAAGAGTTGGGGGGTTGAGAGTTAAACTCCTGAACTCTTGAACTCTTGAACTCTATAACTGTCTTTGTGGTGAATGGATTGGGGTAGACTCTCAATTTCGAAACCCGAAATCCGAAATCCGAATTTTCCTTTTCCTCCACTCCCACGTTCCCATTTGCATCTGTCTTTACGAGATAAACATCGTCGCCGCCCGCACCGTAAGAGGCGGTTGCTCCTGCTACGATGTAACCACTGTCAGCGCTCTGTGCAACAGAATAACCACCATCAATGTCAGTACCACCGTAAGTCTTTGTCCATAAGGTGTCGCCCGATACACCCGTCTTTATAAGGTAAACATCAATGCCAGCACCGTAAGAGTTTGTTTGACCAGCTATTATATAACCCCCATCTGTGGTCTGAGCAACTGAATTGCCCTCATCATAAATGGTACCGCCGTATGTCTTTGTCCATAAGCTGTTACCCAGAGCATCTGTCTTTATGAGATAGATATCGCCACCGCCTGCACCGTAAGAATATGTGTCACCAGTTATTATATAGCCACCATCTGTGGTCTGGACAACAGAGTTACCCCAATCTTGGTCAGCCCCACCGTAAGTCCTTGTCCACAAGGTATCTCCCGATGAGTTTGTCTTTATAAGATAGACATCATCGTTGCCTGCACCGTAAGAGTATGTATATCCTGCAATGATATACCCCCCATCTGTGGTCTGTGCAACAGAGTTACCCCAATCAATGTTAATGCCACCATAAGTCTTTGTCCACAAAGTGTCACCTGAGGTGTTTGTCTTTATGAGATAAACATCTCCCCCGACACCGTAAGAGTTTGTCCATCCTGCGATGATATAACCGCCATCAGTAGTCTGGGCAACTGAATTGCCCCAATCGTTGTTAAAACTACCTCCATAAGTCCTTGTCCATAAGGTGTTTCCTGATGCATCTGTCTTTATAAGATAGACATCTTCGCTTACACTGTAAGAGGATGTCCGTCCTGTGACGATGTAACCTTCATCAGTTGTCTGGGCAACTGAATAACCATAGTCCCAGTCAACTCCGCCATAAGTCTTTGTCCATAAGGTGTCTCCCGATACATCTGTCTTTATAAGATAAACATCCCAATCATCTGGACCGACAGAAGATGTACTTCCTGCAATGATATAACCACCGTCAGTTGTCTGTGCAACGGAATAGCCAATATCATTGTTAGTGCCCCCGTACCATCTCTCAAAACTTATCTGGCTGTAGATGGGTGAGGCGAAAATAATTACTGTTAAAAATAGAGAAGTAAAAAAGTATTTCATAATACTACCTCCTGGTTGCTATATGTTATTTCAAAAAACCTGACCGCAGAGCACACAGAGGGTATTTTTATCTAAGCATAAAAGAATTGATATCTTTCTCCCCTCTGTGGAACCAAATTCATTTGATTGCTTAATCATTTATTCTAAAGCATTCTGCTATCTGATTTATGACGATAATGCTAAACAGAGTTTTTGTCTAATGCCTGCCTTAAGTGAGCATTTTTATTATAGAACTTTGTCGCAGAAAGTCAAGGAAAAAACGCTGCGATGGGAATTAACCCCGTACGACCACTACTAGATAATGCAAGAAGGTATTTTACGTGGCATACAGGGCAGGCGCACTTCGGGCTGTGAAGAGGTGTTGAATTAGTTGAATTTGTTGAATTGGTTTGATTGGTTAAAACCTTAGAACAGATGTTTTCTCTTCGGCGGAGTTTACCCCGTGAAATAGCATAATCTTTTTGCCATAATCCTATTTCACAGGGTTTACCCTCGAGTCCTTCGTTTCACTCAAGGATAAATTACACGAAGAGCTCAGGGCAAGCTCTATCTGTATGCTTGCAATGACAGGAAAAAGGACTAAATAGACTAAATAGACGAGAGAGATCAGAGACTTAAGAGAGCGAACCGGAGTAACGGAGTGTCGGAGTAACGGAGAACAAACGGCTTTGCCTGTAAACAAAGGCTTCGCTGTAAAACAAACAGGATAACTCGAGACTGGGAAGTCTCTCCCACAAAAAGCGAGATTATTCCATAGAAAATGAATTTTGCTTACTCAGACGCTGTCCTGAGGAAGCTCAGGAATGACAAATCTGTGAAATTTCTCAATAAATCTTGACTTTTTGGTGTTTTTATGGTATAAAACAATAAAGAAAAACTGAACAAAGCTAAGGAGGTAGGATGAGAAGAAACAGAGGGTTTGCAATTTCGCCTATAGCATTGCTTTTATTGACAGCATTTATGCTGCTGGGCGGTGTTTGTATTGTCTATGCACAAACCGAGGAGAAGGTGATTGTAATCAGCGATAGGGTGGGTGAGGTGATTGATAAAGAAGAGCGGGAGTCTTTTGGTCTTTTTGAGGCTTATAAGGGATTTAAGTCTGCTGTTTTTCTCGAGCTTCCAGACAGCAATTATGTTGCTGAAATAACATACGAGGAAAATGGTGAAGAGAAAAAGTCAAGATGGGCTCAAAGCGAACAATCCATCAAATCCTTAAGGGATTATATTGATAATTATGGTGGGACTGAAGGAAAAACCGCTGATAGGAGTGCCATAATAGGTACATTGAGGATACCTGATTCAAGTCACACGCAAATTATTACAACGACTGACGGTTCGATGCTTGTCGGTCGAATCGCTGAAATCAGGAAAAATGAAATTGACTTTGAATCGAAATTTGGGAAAATAACAATTCTTATCTCAAAAATCAAAAAAATAAAAGAAGTGCCAGTATCCTCGATGAAAGAAGGGGTATACTGGTTTTCTAACCCAAATTCCACAAGGCTCTATTTTGCACCTACGGGGCGCTGTTTGAAAAAGGGAGATGCCTACTTTGCAGATTATTACCTTTTCTTCACAATGTTTGCAGTGGGTGTAACGAATAATGTGACTTTGTCAGGGGGGATGTCGATCTTGCCGACGCCTGATTTTGTTAAACATAATATCTTTGTCTTTACACCAAAAGTTGCACTAATTCAGAGAGACGGCGGTGCTCTGTCCGTCGGTGCTATGATGGTTAAAATTCCTGATTTTGGAGATGACCCTGCTCCATCAGTAGGGATTGTTTATACAGTAGGGACATTGGGAAACCCAGATGGAAGCATCACTGGTGGTGCGGGTTACGGATATATGGATTGGAAATTAGCAGATAAACCAATGCTTATGCTCGGTGCGGAGAAAAGAACGTCACGACGGACAGCATTTGTAACAGAGAACTGGATGTTTCCCGGTGTGGAGTATCCTATGATTTCCTACGGGATGCGTTTTTTTGGTGAAAAATTAAGTGTGGACCTCGCTTTTTTTAACTATTTTGGTGAGTTACTTTTCCCCGGCTTTCCATATATAGACTTTGTTGTCAAGTTTTGATTACCTAGAATGATATGGGGCTTTGTTGCCAAGTTAAAAGTCAAAAGTGAAAAGTGAAAAGTTAAAAGTGCAAGAACGCAAGAATTGTAAACAAACATTTCGTTGTAAACTAACCCTATATGAGCACTACAATATAAGGCAAGAATGTATTTTGCGTGGCATACGGGGCAGGCGCTGATGCTGTAATTAAACGCCTGCGGCTGTAAAACGAAAATAAAATCTCTTTAATTCCCTGTTAAATAAAATGTAGGGTCAGAATGACAGTCAGTAATTTTTGACTTGACATTAAACCTGTGATGTGATATTTGCCAGTCTATGGCAAAACAGAAATCAGGGAATAAATCAACAGATTTCACTGCAAGATTTCTTTTCAAGGACATAGTCGGTCTTCCGAGAAAGGTCAAAGCCCTTGCGCATCAAACGGCAAAAAGCGATATACCGGTCATAATTCAAGGAGAAAGTGGTGTCGGAAAAGAGCTATTAGCACAGGCTATTCATTCTGAATCAAAGAGAAGTAATGAACCTTTCATATCCATTAACTGTGGGGCAGTGCCGCGTGATTTGTTTGAAAATGAACTGTTTGGGCATGAGGCAGGTGCGTTTACAGGAGCACACAAAACGGGTAAACAGGGCAAGTTTGGGCTTGCTCACAAGGGAACACTTTTTCTTGATGAAATAGGGGATTTACCACTTGTTGTTCAGGGGAAATTGCTAAGAGTCCTGGATTCGGGAGAGAGCTGGAGGCTTGGTGCGGAGAAACCTCAGAAGTTCGATGTGCGTATTATTTCTGCAACACACAGAAACATTTCTCTCATTGTCGAAAAAGGCAGGTTCAGGGAAGACCTTTATTACAGGCTCTGTGGTTCATTTATTGAACTGAAGCCTTTAAGGGAACGAATAGGGCACATAGAAGAATTTACAGATTATTTTGCACACAAATGGTCAAAAGAAGAAATATATTTTACAGATGATGCAGTAGATGCACTTAAACTGTATCCCTGGCCAGGAAATATCAGAGAACTCGAAATGGTTATCAGGGAGGTTGTTGAACTGTGCAGCAGCGGAGTGGTGGATAGTTTCCACCTTCCCGAGAAGGTTTTCTTATATCCGAAAAGTAATAAGACACTGAAAGAGAGAGTGAAGGACTTTGAGGAAAGAGAAATAAGGAAGGCGCTATTAAGAAATAAAGGTAATATCAGCAAGACCGCAATAGAATTGGGATATTCACGGTATGGACTTCAGAAAAAAATTAGCAAATTCAGGGTATTGATGTAGTGTAGTTTGGAAGGCATTATGTAAGCAACCACAGGAAAAGAAAACCACAGAGGACACAGAGGAGTACTATATGAGTGATTATGATGTTGTTATTATTGGAGGTGGACCGGGTGGTTATGTTGCTGCCATAAGGTCTGCGCAGCTGGGAAAGAGCGTATGTCTTGTTGAAAAGGAATGGGTGGGGGGAACCTGTTTGAATATTGGATGTATTCCAACAAAAGCTTTGATTATGTCTGCGGAAAAATTCGCAGAAATCAAAAAGCTCGAGACATTTGGTGTTAAAATCTCGGGTAAGGTATCCTATTCACTCAATGAGATTATGAAACGCAAGAAGACGGTGGTTTCAAGAAGTGTCAAAGGCGTCGAGTTTTTACTGAAGAAGTACGGAGTTATGGTAGAGAGGGGAGAAGGCGAAGTTATTTCATCCGGCGAAGTTAAGATTGGAGACAAGAAGGTTGGAGCGAAATCCATTGTTATTGCAACGGGTTCAAAACCAAAGGTTGTTAAGGTTTTGAAACCAGACGGAAAGCTCATTTTGACAAGCAGGGAAACACTGGATATCGAAGAAGTTCCTGGAAGATTTCTTATTGTTGGAGCAGGTGTTATTGGAATAGAAATGGCTACTTTTTTCAATTTGTTAGGAGCGGAGGTTACAATAGTCGAAATGCTGGATTCCATACTTCCAACCGTTGGGGCTCTAAAACTGTCGAAAGCACTTGAAGCACAGTTAAAAAAGAGCGGAATAAAAATCCTCTTAGGAACTACAGTACAAGAAATTGAGAAAAAGGAGAACTCGGTTGGAGTTACTTTTTCAAACGGCGAGAAATGTGAGTTTGATAGGATGCTTGTTGCAGTCGGAAGGGTAGCTTGTTTTGAGGGTATCGATGTTCAAGGATTGGGATTGGAAATGGAGAACGGATTCATCAGAACCGATGAGACAATGAAGACGAATATTCAGGGACTCTATGCAATAGGTGATGTTAGGGGAGGAATGCTTCTTGCCCATAAAGCATCAAAAGAAGGTATTGTTGCTGCGCTGAATATTGCAGAGGTCGAGGCAAAAATGGACTATCATTCAGTTCCCAGTTGCATATTTTCTCATCCTCCCGCCGCACTCGTTGGTTTAACAGAGAAGACTGCAAGGGAAAGCGGAAAAAAGATTAAAATAGGTGAATATCAATATATTGGAAATTCAAGGGCACATACATTAGGCGAAAAACAGGGTTATGTGAGGGTAATTGCCGATGAGGAAGGAATTGTATTAGGTGGTGAGATACTTGGAGCAGGTGCCGACACACTTATTCAGGAAATTACAATGGCGTGTCAGTTCAGGATGAATGTGAAGGAACTGGAAAATGTAATTCATCCGCATCCAACACTTTCCGAAATCGTAATGGAAGCATTTGATGATGTTTCCGGACATTCAATTCACAAACCACCGGTTGGGAAATGAAACGGACTAAAATAAACGCACTTCGTGCTGTGAATAAAACGCTTCACTGTGAATTAAACGCCCTTCGGGCTGTAAAACGAACCCCATATGACCACTGCGACATAACGTAAGAACTTATTTTATGTGGCATACGGGGCACGCGGCTTCGCCTGTGAAACAAATGCCTTTGGCTCTAACAAAGGAGAAAAATCGTGTATTCATACTCAACGTTAACCTTAACCTACGGTTGTATTGGTTTAATTAGTTTAATTGGTTGAAAACCTAAAAAATGTTTTCTCTGTGTCTCAGTGTCTCTGTGGTGAAATTTGTACTGAAAGTAGGAAAATGGAAATTAATCGGTTTCGATGTATTTTCTAATACGGGGAAGGATATAAACGGTGTCTATGGGAAGTCTTTTTAATGCTTCGCTGAACACTTCGACTTGTTCAACGCGGGGGAGTCGTTTGTTGATGATTATGTATTGGGTTCCTTTGACGATGCAGTGCCCACCTTTGCCATCGAATTTGTCAAAAATAACCCTACAGGATAATCTTTCAGCAACATCTCTGAAATGTGTAAGAACTACTTTATCCTTCATACACAGTATTTTAAGGCAAAAGTGAGGAAATGTCAAGGGAAAAAAGGCAGAAGAGAGATGAGTGAGGAGCGAAACGGAGTAACGGAGACTGAACACCTAGCTGTAAAGCAAACGCCTTCGGCTGTAAACGAACATTTCATTGTAAACTAATGCTGACGCTGTCAATTAAACGGCTTCGCCTGTGAAATAGATGTTAGGGTGGGGAGGGCAAGGTAGAGCAACAGAAACCGTGGCTTTAAGAATGGTGAAAGGGAGATGAGATTGCTTCGGAAGAAATTAAGAGAGAACACTCGCAATGACGTTCAGTAAAATGAGAATATTGTTGAAAAATTCTTGCAGGATTCTAATGGTGTTGTTTGTGTCTGGTGTGTTTTCGCAAATATGCGCATCTGATATTGTCATTAACGAAGTGATGAGTAATGTCAAGGGTTCAGATTCGGGCGTTGGAAGTCCCGGGGACAGGAATGAATTTGTCGAAATTGTGAATATTTCGAAGGATACTATAGATCTTTCATTGTTCCAGGTTAGTGATCTCGATGCAGTCGATGATATTATTGTATGGACGGATGCTTTGATTAATGACCCTGATGTCATCTTCGGAACGACCCTTCTTTTGCCCGGAGGATACGCCGTAATACTTGACCCTGAATATACCGATGCGGGAAATGGGAATTACATAATGCCTTATGATTTTCCGGAAAACACTCTTGTTGTAACAGTAGGAAATACCACGATTGGAGATGGACTTTCAACTAAGGACCCGGTTATTCTTCTTAATTCATCTCTTGATACTGTTTCCAGTTACGGGACGCCCATGAATGAGAACGATTCTATCCCGTATGACCCCGGGGATGGGATATCCTCAGAACGTGTTTCTCTCTATTATCCGGATAATGAACTTTATTGGGCATCCTGCGAAGATTCATCTGGTTCAACTCCGGGTGGTGCGAACAGTTGTTACTCAGCTTCCGATATTGTTTTCCCTGATTATGGATTCAATATTTATCCTGGAAAAATTAACAAGAACGAGCTTGTTACTGTGAGTTTACTTCTTCAAAATCAAAGTGAAGATACAATAGAAAATGTGAATATTGATTTTTTTTCCGATGACGATTGGGATTCGGCAATGTCAACGAACGAGTTGATTAAAGCGGTTTTCGAGGTTGAGCCCATTGCTCCATTTGGAGGAACATTGGGGATTGATGTTGAATGGATGCCTGTATCGTCCGGAAACAAGCGTATTGGTGCTAAACTCAAAGAATCCGAGAAAGCAGAAAATTTCAGGATGCTGAAGGTAGGAAACCCGATTGGTGATGTAGTTATTAATGAGATAATGTGCAATCCTGATGCAGGTGGTGAATGGATTGAATTATACAACCGCTCATCTCATCCGATCGATTTGTGCGGATGGGAAATGGGTGTAGGATTCGGTAAAAAAACAGGTATAACCAATAAACATTTCGTGCTTAAAGCAAACGAGTATGTGATTTTTGTGGATGATAAAACGATATTCGAAACCAAATGGGGAAATGTTCCGTCTAAAATAATAGAAAGTGAAAAATGGTTGACTTTAAAAAACGATAGTGATACACTTACTCTCATGAATGGTTGCTTGTTTTGTTATGATGCGGTTTACTATAGAGATAGTTATGAATCAGGTATTTCAATAGAAAGAATTAATCCTGATGCTGAGAGCAGATTTGCGTGGAATTGGGGTAGTTCATGCGATTATAAGGGGGGTTCACCTGGAACGAGAAATAGTATATTCGCTACTTCTACATCTTTCTCAACCGTGCTGAGTTTAAGTCCGAATCCTTTTTCACCGGACGGAGATGGATACGAAGAGCGAATAGTGGTTTCTTACGAGTTACCGTTTAATCAGGCAAAGGTAAATTTGTCTGTATACACAAGGAGTGGGGTAAGGAAATGTTGTCTTTTAAAAGAACAGGATTCAGGCAGAAATGGAGAATTTATCTGGGATGGCAAAGACGAAATTCAAAAGAAATTACCTGTAGGACTATATGTAGTTTTTCTTGAAGCGGTTGATAAGTTATCGGATAGAAAAGTTGTAAAAAAAGCGGCTGTCGTGATTGCGAGGAGGAAATAGGATGAGAGAGAAGATAAGAAAAATGTTATCGAAAGTTCGTATTCCTTTCATAGAAGTTCATCTTGAGGAAAGACAGGGAGTTTTGATTCGATACGTGGGAAAAGAACTTGAATTACTAAATCAATATGTTGATATCGGAGGTAATGTAAGAGCGTTCTCGAATGGTGTGTGGTCACTTGCTTCATTTAATAGTTCCGATGAATTGAAATCTAACATAGATTTTGCAGCAAAACAGGCGAGACTTGGAGGTAAAGGCAATAAGGGTAAACTGGCAAGAACGAAACCATATGTTGATGAAATTAATCTGAAGATAAAAGATAATCCAAGAGACGTATCCATCGACGAGAAGGTAAGAGTAGTGAAGGCATATAACTCGCAGATACTGAAAGCCAAGAAAGTCCAGAGTTCACGGGTGCTCTATGAGGATGTTTTTCAGCGGAGATTTTATATTAACTCAGAAGGTTCAGATATTGTGGAAGAACACGTGTACTGCGGTATTGGTTTTACCGCTATTGCCAAGGATGGAGCGAATATTCAAATGATAAGTAAGTCATTTGGGGATACGAGCGGTTTTAATATTGTTTATGGACATGAAGAGGCAGTGGAAGAAGTTAAGAAGGACGCAGTTGACCTTCTAAAAGCCAAAAAGGTTAAAGCGGGCGTATACACCATAATTGCTGACCCACTTCTTACGGGTGTTTTTGCCCATGAGGCATTTGGACATTTGAGTGAAGCGGATTTTATTTCCAAGAACAAAAATATGCAAAAGATAATGAAACTCGGAAGAAAATTTGGAAGGAAGAGTCTTACTGTTATTGACGATGGTACTATGAAGGGAATGAGAGGCTCGTATAAATATGACGATGAAGGGGTCCCTTCGCAAAAAAACTATCTCATAAAGGACGGTAAGCTCGTTGGCAGATTACATAGCAGGGAATCCGCTTTTCGCTTGCACGAGAGACCTACAGGTAATGCGAGAGCAATAAATTATAGATTTCCGCCAATTGTTAGAATGACGAATACGTACATAAAAAGGGGAAATATGAGTTTCGATGATTTGATACGTGATGTTGATAATGGGATATATGCTGTTAGCGCACTTGGGGGTCAGACAGAGTTGGAAATGTTTACGTTTTCTTCCGGAAAGGCATATATGATAAAAAATGGCAAGATAGTGTCAATGGTGAGAGATGTTATACTAACGGGTAATGTTTTCGAAACACTAAAAAACATCGATGGTATTGGAAGCGAATTAAAAATGCATGGAGGGCTCGGTGGGTGTGGAAAAGATGGGCAGTTTCCACTTCCAGTATCCGATGGAGGACCACACATAAGGATTAGGAACGTTGTAGTCGGTGGAAAGAAAGGATAAGTGAAAGCGAGGAAATAGTGTTTAAGATATTCGATAAGGCTAAAAGAAAAGGTTTGAAAGCAGAAATATATTTAACAAAGGGAAGAGAATTTCCAGTCATATTCAAGTCGAACAAGTTTTACAATGCAGAAAAAAAGCAATTTGAAGGTATGGGTATACGGATAATAAAGCAAGGAAAACTCGGATTTGCAAGCACAACAAAGATAGCAGATGCCGAGGTCGCACTCGATGCAAGTATAGATGCTTCAAGATTTGGTGAAAGAGCCAGGTTTACTCTACCTACCAGTTTAAAGGTTAAACCTGTTCGGACATTTTTTGATTCGGTAAACAAAGTTGAAACGAATAGAATAAAACATGACTGTAATTCCATTATAACACAAATAAGAAAGGAAGAACCAGAATCCAAAGTGGACATTACATATTCACGCTTGGAAAAAACACTTAGAATTGCAAACACCGAAGGACTTGATATAACATACTCAAAAACCAATGTCACCGTATATGTTCAGATTTTCAAGATAATCAACGGTTCGTTCACGTGGATATACAAAGTTAAAAGTTCTCCTGATAGTCGTTTCATAACCCAGAAAGATATCAGTGAGCTGCTAAAGAACGCTGGACTTGCAAATGAGGAAGTGAAGCTTGAGAGCGGACAGAAAAATGTCATATTTATGCCTTCCGTTATGCCAATAATTCTGAGAAGTTTAACGCTTGGCACAAATGGTAAAAATTTGCAGAAGGGTTCATCTCCTCTTAAAGATAAATTGAACAAGAGAATAATTGATAATAGAATTACAATCTATGATGATGCGCTGCTTGAAAAAGGTGTAGAGACGCGTCCTTTTGATACTGAAGGCGTTAGCTCGAAGAGGATTGCACTATTCAAGAATGGGGTCTTAAAGAATTTCTTGTTTGATCTTCAAACTGCTGGTCTATTGGGGAAAAAAAGCACGGGAAGTGCAATTCGTGGATATAATTCACTTCCTGTCCCCGGGGTTTCGAATATTGTTGTCTCTCCAGGTGTTTGGTCTGTTCCCGATATGATAAAGGATATAAAGGACGGCATAATAGTACATCATGTGCTTGGTGGTGGACAGTCGAATCTTCTATCAGGTGATTTTTCGTGTAATGTTTCTTTAGGTTTTGCTATTAAAAATGGAAGGATTTTGGGTAGGGTTAAGAATACTATGATAGCAGGGAACGTTTATGATATGATGAGGAATTTAGTGGGTATAGGAAAAAAGGTTCCTAACGTTGGCTATTATTATACACCTGCTTTCTATCTGAAATCAGTGAATGTTGTGAGTTAAGGGAAATAATTATTAGATGGTAGCTTACAGGCGGAATTAAGAAAAGGAAGAATTTTAGTGCGGGAGGTAAAATGAGTAGTTTTACTGAAAGAGTTATGGAACTTATGCGGAAAGTGGATAAAAATACCGAATGGAGACAGAAAAGGTGTTTTAATCTTATCCCATCAGAATCGACGCCAAGTCTTTTGGTAAAAATGTGTGAAATATCCGATGCTGCCGGTCGATATGCGGAACACAGAACAATGAAAGGCGAGGAAGTATATTTCTATCAGGGAATTGATTTTATTAAAGACATCGAAGATAAGGTGAAAGAGGAGTTGAAAAAATACTTCAATTGCACCCAGATAGAACCCCGTCCTATTAGCGGACAGATGGCAAATGAAATTGTATTCAAAGGTATAGTGAAATTCATAAACAGACCAACGAAGGGTAAAGCACAGCGAAGGATAGGATTAGTGATGAATAATTTGCTCACACATGGGGGCCATTTGAGTTCGCAACCAATGGGTGCACTTTTTAACTATGTTGACAAGGACAAGGAGACGGGCAGCGATAAGGTGATAAATTTCCCAATTCTGAAGGATAATCCATATAAAGCGGATACCGGGAAGTTGGCTGAGATTTTAGATATGGAAAGACCAGAATTAATAGTTTTTGGAAAGAGTATGTTTATTTATTCCGAACCCGTTAGCTTTGTCTATAACATTGTCAAAGATTGGAATTTGCGACCTATAATAATGTATGATATGGCACATGTATTAGGTCTTTATGGAGCATTTCAGGAACCTCTCGGAGAAGGCGCTGATATTGTGACCGGAAGTACGCATAAGACATTTTTTGGACCTCAACGAGGGATAATAGCGAGTAATATGGATAAAGGAACAGTTTTGAGGAAGCTGTGGTTGGATATCAAAGGTAGAGCTTTTCCGGGTTCGACAAGTAATCATCACCTTGGAACTTTGTTAAGCCTTCTTATGGCGAGTTACGAGATGAACAATTTCAAAAAAGAGTATCAGGACCAGGTTAGAAATAATGCAAGAGCATTTGCCAAAGCATTGAAAAGCAGGAATGTCGATGTCGAAGGTGATGAATCCGATGGTTTTACGGAAACCCATCAGGTTATTATCAGGATAAGAAAATTCGGAAACGGACAGAAAATTGCAAAGAGACTGGAGGACAATAATATAATAACTAACTATCAGGCGCTGCCGGACGATGAAACATTTCTGGATGCAAGCGGTATAAGAATGGGAGTTCAGGAGATGACCAGGTTTGGTATGAAAGAGAAAGATTTCGAGATGTTATCCGATTTTATTGCAGATGTAATCGTAAAAGATAAGCATGTTAAGGATGAAGTTGAGAAGAAGAGAAGTGAATTTCTTGAGATGAAGTACTGCTTACCTAAAGAAAAGGCTGTCCCACTCGCTTCACACATACTGTCCGTTTTTGGTATTTAAGGGGACAGGCTGCTTTTTTCTAATTGGTCACTTTTTTCCAGTCGGCGAGGAAGCGCTCGATTCCTATATCTGTTAATGGATGTTTGAACATTTTGTCGATTACCTTGAAAGGTATTGTTGATATGTCTGCTCCTGCAAGGGCTGCTTCGGTAACATGCAAAGGGTGTCTTATACTTGCAACGATTACCTGCGTCGATATGTCGTAATTTTCGAAAACTGTCACTATGTCCCTGACAATGTCCATTCCTGTATGCCCTATATCATCGAGTCTTCCAATAAATGGGCTAATAAAAGATGCTCCTGCTTTTGCTGCGAGAAGGGCTTGATTTACCGAAAAGACAAGGGTCATATTTACCATTATACCGAGATTACTCAATTTCTTGGTTGCCTTTACACCTTCTTTTAACATAGGAATCTTAATACATATGTTTTTTGCGATTTTGCTAAGTTGCTTTCCTTCCTCTACGATACCATTTGCTTTCAGGCTTACCACCTCAGCAGAAATTGGTCCGTCTACCATACTGCAGATGTTTTTAAGTATCTTGTCGGGTTTCATTCCTGTCCTCTCAACCTCGCGGGAAAGAAGAGTTGGATTTGTAGTGACGCCATCAAGAAGCCCTAAATCGCTTGCTTCCCTTATTTCATCAAGATTTGCAGTGTCAATAAAAACTTTCATCGTACCTCCTTTTTCCTTGTTCTTGTCATTAGACATCAATTATTGATCATCAGTTATCCGTCATTAGTCAATGATTATCCGTCTGCGCCGTAAATTCGCTTTGCCGTGTATTTGCTTCGCGTTATTTATTGTAAACAACCATAGTCCATTTGGTCTATTTAGTCTGTTTAGTCTGTTTGGTCTATTTGGTCTCTCCTCTTCTCTCCTCTCCTCTTCTCTCCCTTTCAAGGTCTACAGTCTATCCGTTTCTCCAATTCACCGTTTCATCGTTTCGCTCTTCTCTCTTGGGCCGTAGAATCAATACTTGACCTCCTTGAGATATAGTGCATGTGACGGAACTGTTTTGCCAGCCATTTTTCTATCTTTTGCGGAGACTATCTTTTCGATATCTTCAAGACAGAGTTTTCCCGTTCCGAGTAGTAGAAGTGTGCCTACAATTGCTCTTACAGACTTGTGCAGAAACCTATCCGCTTCGATTTCAAAAATGAGTTCGTTACCCGAACTCTTCCATTTGCAGTTTTTCACATTCACAAACATATTTTCCTTTTTTGATTTTGCAATTGCGAAAGAAGTAAGATCTTTCTTTCCTAGAAGTAGTTTAGCGCCCTTTTTCATTAGTGGTATGTCGAATTCTTGAGCATTGAACCAGGCATAGTTTCTAAGGAATACTGTGTATTGGTTTGTTATTCTGTATAGGTAGATCCTGGATGTTGCGTCAAATCTTGAATGGAAGTTTTCGTCTACTTCTTCTGCTCGGTTTACGAATACATCATCGGGTAAATTTGCATTAAGAGCATTTAGTATCGTATGATTATCATATTTCTTTTTCATATGGAAATTAGCAACCTGTGCAATCGCATGAACACCTGTATCGGTTCTACCTGCTCCTATTATTCTTGTTTTCTTTCCAAGGAATTGCTCGAGGGCATTTTCGATAACACCTTGAACCGTTTTTCTGCGGGGTTGAAGCTGCCATCCAGAAAAGTTGCCTCCATCATATTCCAATGTTATCTTAATATTTGCCAAAGCTCAATGCCTCCTGTTAAGAGGACGATTATTGAAATGGTTAAAAAATCCGTTCTTTTAATTTTCATCTGCGTGAAACTGGTTCTCTTTGCCCCAGGATGGTATCCGCGCGCTTCAAGAGCGAGAGCCAGGTCACCTGCTCTCTTGATCGACAGCATTATGATTGGAAGAACAAGTGAGGGCAAGTGCTTGATTTTTTTGAATAGGTTGACATCGAAATGCAGTCCTCTTGCTTTCTGGGACAGTAATATCTTGGATGTTTGCTCGGAAAGGGTTGGAATAAAGCGGAGCGAGATGTGGATGATTATAGAAAGGTCATCTATAGGAACTCTCAGCCTTCTTAAAGGAGAGAAAAATCTTGTAAGTCCATCCGTAAGTTCCATAGGATTTGTCGTAAGCGAGAAGAGGTAGGTAAATGAGACAATCAGGAAAAGCCTGAGGGAAAAGAATATACCCTTTTCTATACCCTCATTCGTTAAGTAAATTCTCCCTACGTGGTAAAGTATTTTTCCCGGTGTAAGAAGAGCATGAAACACCATTGTCAGTATGAAAAGCCAGAGAAAAAATCTTAAAGGTCGAAAGATGTATTTCATTTGAATTCTATTACTAAGAAGCGCAAAAGGAATGACAATAAACCAGACCAGGTAGTATTCGATATATTTGGTTAGAAGGAGGGAAGTAAAGATGAGTATTAGGGAGAGAAATTTGACTCTTGGGTCGAGCCTGAAGATATAGGTTTTTCCTTTTAAGTTACTCCCGAAGAAATCTATCATAAGGATTTCAAAGAATACCGAGTCTCATAAGGTCATGCAGGTGAACAATACCTATGGGATGTTTTGACGCATTAACAACGGGCATAGAGGTTATGCCATATGCTTCCATCAGTCTTACTACCTTTATGGCAAGTTCACCCTTTTTTACGGTCCGTGGATTGAGAGTCATTACTTCACCTGCGGTAAGTTTGAATATATCGTTTCTTGTTTTAAGCAATCTCCTTAGGTCACCATCCGTTATAACTCCCTTGAGCTTTCCTTTTTCACCAACAACAGTAGTTATGCCTCTCTTGGATGTCATCTCAAGGATAGCGTTTTTCATAGCGGTTTTTAGGGTTACTATCGGAATGTAACTTCCGGTTAGCATTACATCTTCCACTGTGGTAAGCAATTTCCTACCTATATTACCACCTGGATGGAAGAATGCAAAGTCTTTGGGTTTGAATTTCTTAAGATGAAATAAGCATACAGCAATGGCATCTCCAAGTGCAAGTGTCACAGCAGTGCTCGAGGTTGGAACGAGATTGAAAGGGCAGGCTTCTTCATTCACTGAGATATCTAAAACTACATTGCTTTGTTTCGCAAGCGTTGACTTTGGGTTTCCGGTTAGTAAAATAATAAAGGAACCTATTTTTCTCAGCGTGGGCGTTAACTTAAATAGCTCTTCGGTTTCTCCGCTTTTTGATATTGCAATAATTACGTCATCCTTTGTAACGAATCCAACATCACCGTGCACGCCCTCGGTCGGATGAAGATAAAAGGAAGGTGTACCGGTGCTGGATAAGGTTGCGGCGATTTTTCTACCGATAATACCCGATTTACCGATTCCAGAAACAATAACCTTTCCTTTGCATTTTCTTATTGCCTCTACAGCCTTTACAAAGTTCTTGCCGATTCTCTTTTCAAGGGAAAGCAGTTCTTCTGCTTCTTTTCTTACCACTTCTCTTGCTTTGCCTATTATTTTTTGTTTTTTGTTTGTCATAATTTAAGGTTTTAAGTTTTATTGTTTTCTTGAAATTAAGACCATTTCAACTATTTCCCTTACCGCACCCCTTCCTCCGGGTTTTTTTGTCACATATTTTGCTATTTTTTTCACTTCGTCGACAGCGTCTACAACAGCAACGGGAAAGCCAACAAATTCCATAACAGGAATATCAACTATATCATCTCCAATGTACATAACTTCTTCCTGTGTTAAGTTGTATCGTGACATAATTTTTTTTATGCAAGCGAGCTTATCCTGTATTCCTTGATGAACCTCAATCACACCGAGGTCCTTTGCGCGTTTGAGAAGCGCATCCGAAATCCTGGTTGTAATAAATGCTACTTCAATTCTTGCTCTTCTTGCCAGTGTTATTCCCTGACCATCTTTTACATAGAAAATCTTTATTTCAATGTCTTCTGCACCGTATATTATACTTCCGTCTGTCAGTACACCATCTACATCCATTGCGATCAATTTAATATTTTTCATAATAACTCCTTGAGTTTGGACTAATTTACAGTCGAGTGAATTTGCTTAAGAATTTTTAGCAGACTCGATAACTTATTTAGTGAGAGCATACTTGCAGCATCGCAAAGTGCTTTTTCCTTATTCGGATGTGCTTCGATGAAAACGCCATCTGCACCCGCTGCAACACCCGCTTTGGCAAGTGAAAAGATAAATTGGGGTTCGCCACCACTCGGGTTTTTCGATGGTTTTCCATATATTCTTATTGAATGGGTTACATCGAAGACAACAGGATAGCCGAGAGTATGCATTATATCGAAAGCTCTCATATCGACAACCAATCTATGGTAGCCAAAAACGGTTCCTCTTTCGGTTAGGATAATTTTTTTGCAGCCTGTGGATTCAATCTTGCGTACTGCATTTTTCATATCCTCGGGAGCAATGAATTGTCCCTTTTTGATGTTTACTACCTTTGCGTATTTGCCAACCTCCACCGCAAGACTTGTCTGCTGTGAAAGAAATGCAGGAATCTGGATGATATCAAGGATTTCACTGGCTGGTTTAACTTCTTCTCTGCTGTGAACGTCGGATAACACAGGTACATCGAATTGCTCCCTAACTTTCGCGAGCATTCTTAAGCCTTTCAGAAGTCCCGGTCCCTGATAGGAAGTTACTTTCGCCCTGTTATCCTTTTTGTAAGATGATTTGAATATGAAAGGAATCCGCAGTTTTTCGGTGATTCTTTTTATGGTCGATGCCGTTTTCATTACGGTTTTTTCATCTTCAATTACACAGGGTCCACCTATCAGGAAAAAGGGATTTTTGCCTCCGCCTATCTTTATGTTTTTTATGCGTATCGATTCGATCACTTCTTTTTCTTCCTTGCTTTTTTAATGGCTGCCTCGATTAGTCCGAGGAAAAGGGGAGCAGCATTATCAAGAGAGGATTTGAATTCAGGATGAGCTTGTGTTGCAACAAAAAACGGATGTTTGGGTATTTCGACAAATTCGATTAATTTCGCATCGTCGAGTCTCGTGTGAAATCCTGACATTTTTAATCCACCATCCTCAAGAAAATGGGTGAAGTCAGGTGATACCTCATACCTGTGTCTGTGCCTTTCCAGGATTGTATTTTTGCCTATTGGAGTTTTACCTATTCTGAACCTTTGGTCTTTTTTCCCAAGCATATTTTTTAGCCTTTCCCTGTCTTTAAGAAGTCTTCCTGATTTCTTGTAGAGAGAGAGTGCTAAGGAACCTTCATCCAGATATGCTGCATAAGCACCTAATCTCATTGTTCCTCCAAAGTTCTCGTCTTCAATGAGTTTTTTCTGTGCTGGCAGAATATCTATAACCCGATATCTTGTTGAAGGAGCAATCTCGGTTGAATTCGCTTTTTCGAGTCCACAGACATTTCGAGCAAATTCGATTACCGCCAGCTGCATACCAAGACAGAGACCAAGCAGTGGTATTCTATGTTTCCTTGCAAATTCTATAGCTAATATCTTTCCTTCAATTCCAGATTCTCCAAAACCACCAGGGATGACTATTCCATCATATGCAGACAGCTTTCTTACACTATCTTTGCGTTTTTCAAGCGTTTTTGAATTAACCCACTGTGTATCGATATGTGCTGCGAAATTCGCTCCTGCATGAGTTAATGCTTCCTTTATGGAAATATAAACATCCTGAAGGTTATAATCACCAATGTCGAGATACTTACCGACCATTGCGATTTTTAAATTCTTCTTCGGATGCTCTATGTTCTCTACTAATTCTTTCCAACGATTGAACGAAGCCTTGTTTCTCTTTCTTATCCCGAATTTCTTGAGTATCTTTGTCCCGAGTTTTTCGCTTTCGAAATTCAGAGGGATTTTGTAAAGTGTCGAAATATCTGGAGCAGAAATAACAAACTCGCTTTTTATGTTTGCATAAATTTCTATCTTTTTCTTTCTCACATCATCAAGCGATTGGTTTGCCCTGCAAAGTATTATGTCAGGGAAAATGCCAAATTCACTCAAACTCTTGATTGCCTGTTGTGTGGGTTTTGTTTTCATTTCGTTAATATGAGAAGGTATAGGCAGGTATGTAATCAGAATGTAGAGAACATTCTCTTTACCTATCTGTCTTTCCAGGCTTTTTGCTGCAAAAAGGAATGGAATATTCTCATAGTCTCCAATAGTTCCACCTATCTCGATGAGTGAAAATTCGTAATTGCTTGATATTGTCCTTATTCGGTCGAGAATTTCATTCGGTATATGTGGTATGAATTGGACCGTTTTGCCAAGAAATTTGCCCTGTCTTTCTTTTCTTATCACAGCATCATAGACCTGTCCAGTTGTAATATTGTTGTCTTTTGACAGGATTTCTCCAAGGAATCTTTCATAATTACCCAGGTCCTGGTCTATCTCACCTCCGTCATCGGTTACCCAGACTTCCCCGTGTTCGGTCGGTCTTAGTGTACCGGCATCTATGTTTATATACGGGTCGATTTTTATAGCTGTTATTTTGAAGCCATATTCCTTTAATATCTTGCCAATAGAGGCTGTGGCAATCCCTTTACCAACTCCACTTATTACTCCACCAGCCACAAATATATACTTTGTATTCAAATAATACCTCCAATTCTTGACGCATAATATCACCAAACATTTTCTTTGTCAACTTGTTTTTTGGAGCCACGGTTACTGCCCGGATAATGTCAATTTCACCACATATTTACCCCGTGAAACAGGAGAATGGTCAGAACTTAATTGTATTTCACAGGGGAACCGCAGAGTGCACAGAGTCTGTCCTGTCTTCGACCCTGAGGCTCAGACTCGAAGGGAGCGAAGTCGAAGAAAAAACACTTATTTCAAGGTTTTAGACAGTTAAACAAATTCAACACCAGGTTAAGGTTGAGTATGAATACACGATTTTTCTACTAGCCGTCTCACTCATCTCTCTTCTGTCTTGTGTTCTTGTGACTTGTGCTCTGGTGTTCAGATTTTCATAATTTCTAATTTTGTGTTCTTGTGTTTGTATTTTCGGAGTTTCCAACCCTTCGGTTCCGAGCTCAGGGTTGAGGGATTTCCTACAATGAGGACGGGGTTTGACAATTTGACATTTTTCAAAGGAAGGAATATACAATATGAGACACTGTAGACTTACTTATAAGGGAGCGTATCACCATATAATGAACAGAGGGGATAAAGGCGAGAACATATTTTCGGGTAAGAAGCTAAGGATCCGATTTTTAGAGTTGCTTCAGGAAAGATCAAGGATTTATAGGATTGTGGTATATGCATACTGCATAATGGATAATCATTATCATCTGGTGCTCCAGAATGGGAGCGGCAAGATGTCTGAATTTATGAGGAATCTTAACAGTCAATTTGCAATCAACTATCGAAGCGTCATGAAAGGTAAGGGATATGTGTTTCAAAACAGATATAAGTCGACACTTATAGGAACGGGTGAATACTTGAAAATGGCAGTAATATATGTGCTCTTGAATCCTGTGAGGGCTGGCATTTGCCATACCCCTTATGATTACAGATGGTCAAGTGTAAATGAATACTTCTGTAGCAAGGAATTAGACAGAATGATAGATAATCTGTTTGTTGAGGAGCTTTTTAGAGATAAAAACGAATTTGACATTCTCTTAAAGGAATGGAGAGACAAAGAAACATTACCGGTAACCACAACACGTGTTGGAGAAGTTCTTGCTGATGATAGTTTCATTTCAAAAGCAATGAAGAAGTTCGAAAGAAGACAGACAACAAAGCCATCCAAGAGAATGAGGCAGAAAGAATATAGTTTTTTACCATTTGAAAGAATAATAGAGGAATTTGAAATTACGCACGGAGTGAGACTGAAGGACATTGACTACACAACCTGGGGAGGTAAAGCTTTTAGAGCTGAACTTTTACAAAAACTAAAGGATGTGGGAGGACTTACATACAAAGAAATAATAGCATTGGAACCATTTAGTGAACTCAAGTTTTCCTCATTAGGGCAAATATACAAAAGAACAAAGAAAAGAAAACAATAAAGTGTCAAAATGTCAAACCCCGTCCCCAATCAATATTTCACGAGGTTGATATCTAATGATTTTACATCTGTGAAAAAGGTTATACTTGTGAGATAGATTTTAGCCAAGAAAGAGAAGAAAGACAGCTTCCTTTTGGGGGCTGGTTTTTTTGTAGGGAAAGAGATGATTTTCATTTTGCACAAAATTGGATATTTCTATTTTGCGCTGTTAGAAATGAAATTGTTCTTGCAAAATGTTAAGCGATATGTTAATAGTAACAAAGTTTACAATGAAGATGATGATATTAAAATCGATAATTCTTGGAATAGTGCAGGGTTTAACGGAATTTATTCCCGTTTCAAGCTCCGGGCACCTGGTTCTTCTTGAACATTTTCTTGGGTTCAAGAAAGTCGGGATTTTTTTTGAGGTGTTACTTCATTTTTCCACGGTTGTCGCCATTTTAGTCGTTTTCAGTAGAAGGGTTGGAAAGATTATTAAAGCTGTTTTCACTTCTCGCATAAGGATGAAAGGTGGACATTGGATAGTAAGTGATAAAAATCTAGAGCTGTTTTTTTATCTTCTGTGGGCGTCGATACCAGCCGCTATAGTTGGCATTTTTCTGAAGAGCAAAATCGAAAAGCTCTTTTCAAGTCCTGTCCTCGTATCTGTAATGCTTTTGTTAACGGGCGTAGTTTTATTTTCTACAAGATTCATAAAGATTAAGAAATTTCGCAAACACAATGCAGTATCTTCGACATTGATAGGTATTGCTCAAGCATTTGCCATTATCCCCGGTATTTCCCGTTCCGGTGCGACAATATCGGCGGGTTTATGGGGTAGTATTTCAAGGGAAGACTCTGCTGAATTTTCTTTTATTCTTGTGATTCCTGCAATTCTCGGTGCAATGGTTATCGAAACAAAGGAGGCAGCAGTTTCCATACAGGAGGGACTTATAGGGATTTACTTAGCAGGTGCTATTGCAGCTTTTATTTTTGGATTGATTTCACTTATCGTATTGCTAAAGATTGTGAAAAAAGGAAAATTACATTTTTTTGCTTACTACTGTTGGCTTGTTGGTGCAGCTACATTAGTTCTTAGTTTATGGAAAGGTGTAGATTGAAGAAGAGGGAAAGGAAAACTTAAAAGTGAAAAGGTAAAAGTGAAAAGTGCAAGAACGCATAAATTGTAAACAAACGCTATGTTTAAACATCGAGATTCTTCCACAGTCAATAAGTTTTGCTTACTCAGAATGACAGGAACGGCGTTTGGGATTTCGGATTGCGAAATGCGGATTGAAAACCTAAAAAGAGAGGATAGACCACAGATGTAAGACATGAGACATAAGGCCGACAAAGTCCTAAATTGGGAAAATGAGATTGCTTCATAAGAAATATGAGAAGAATATTCGCAATGACGAACTGAACGGCGGAAGAGGCGTGTATATTCATAGTATATTTAGTTGTATATTTGTAGTGTATTTATTGTTTACAACAAATAACGCAGAGCAAATAGACAGCAAAGCGAATATACACCGAAGGTAAATAACCATTGACTAATGACCGATAACTGATAACCAATAACCATTGACTAATGACGAATGACGAATAACTGATAACTAATGACAAACGAACCAAACGGGCTAGATAAACCAAAAAAAAAGAAAAAAATGTAAAGGAGGTGGTATGGCAATTGCAAAAAGAGCTCATTGGGATTCGCGAACTGCTTTTGTTTTAGCAGCGATTGGTTCTGCTATCGGGTTGGGCAATATATGGAGATTTCCATATATATGCTATAAATATGGAGGTGGTGCATTTCTGATTCCATACTTCGTTGCTCTTCTTACAGCAGGTATTCCGCTGTTGATACTCGAGTTTGCAATAGGCCACAGAATGGCAAGCTCGGCACCGATGTCTTTCAGAAAAATATCCAGGAAGAGCGAATGGTTGGGATGGTTTGCGCTTCTTGTGGGATTTGGGATTGTTTGTTATTATGCGGTTATCATGGGTTGGGCAGCTAAGTACTTAGTGCATTCATTTACGCTTGCATGGGGGGTAGACACAAAGACATTTTTCTTTACGAAGATGCTAAACCTTTCAGGAGGTGTGTTTGAAATAGGAAAGCCACAGGCATTTCTTGTGGTAGCACTCTTTGTCTGTTGGATATGGATTATTTTGTCCACCTGGAAGGGTGTGAAAACTGTTGGAAAGGTTGTATATGTGACCGTTACTTTGCCATGGTTAATGCTTATAGTTTTCGTAATCAGAGGTGTAACTCTTCCTGGTGCAATGGAAGGTATTAGGTACTATCTTACTCCGAATTTCAAGGCACTTGCAGATCCTGCAGTGTGGCATGCGGCATACAGCCAGATATTTTTCACACTTACGGTTGGTTTTGGAGTGATGATTGCATATGCGAGTTTTCTACCAAGGAAGTCCGATATAGTCAATAATGCATTGCTTATTGGGCTTGCGAATTGCACAACTTCTTATGTTGCAGGATTTGCCGTTTTCTCAACTCTTGGTTACTATGCTCATGTTTCAGGAACGACCGTTGCAAATGTAATGAAAAGTGGTCCCGAGCTGGCTTTCGTTACCTATCCTACAATTATCAACCACTTGCCTCTTCCGAATCTGTTCGGAATTTTTTTCTTCCTGATGCTTCTAACTTTGGGAATCGATTCCGCCTTTTCACTAACGGAGTCCATTGTAGCGGGCGTCCGGGATAAGTTCAGATGGAATCAGAAGGCAACGAATATTACGGTTGCAACACTTGCTTTTGCAGTGGGAATTCTTTTTACAACAAGCGGTGGTCTTTACTGGCTTGATATTCTTGATCATTTTATGAATAATTTTGGGCTTTTTATTGTAGCACTGCTTGAAGCAGTGTTCGTTGGATACATCTTTGGTGCTGACAAGTTGAGAATATATGCTAACGACCTTTCTGAAATCAGTGTTGGCAGGTGGTGGGACTTCGTCATACGTTATTTCGTTCCGCTTGTTTCGCTGGTTCTTCTTGGTTATTCACTCAAGGAGAGAATATTAAAACCCTACGGAGGTTATCCAAGACTTGCTGAATTTCTTGGAGGTTGGCTGGTTCTACTGATTTTCTTGATCGTTTCAGTAGCTTTGAGTATGGGGAAAAAGAAGGAGGTCTGATGCCTATTTCCGCATGGATAATGTTTTGTGTTGGAACACTTATTCTTTTTGGTGGTATAACGTACTCGATTGTTATGTCTTTTCGTAGATGAGAGGTAAATAGTCAGTAAACCCCGTCATTGCGAGCCTGCCTGTGGCAGGCGTGGCAATCTCATATTGAGAGAAAGGCAAGTATGGGATTGCTTCGCATGAGTCGAGCAAGCGCCGTGTAATAGGAAAATGTTTTGTGAATAATGATATTACACAGGGCAAGAAGTGGAAC
>Ga0315552_1000437_pt1 | contig 25927 bp, 28 predicted proteins | sample SalMarSW160170MG_2_FD_203102 | JGI IMG/M metagenome (GOLD analysis project Ga0315552, IMG submission 203102) | Salt marsh sediment microbial communities from the Plum Island Ecosystem LTER, Massachusetts, United States - Salt Marsh Sediment SW1601-70 ...
ATAGAAATTAATAAATTGGTAGTTGAATTTAAAAGTAAAAAAGATAAAATAATTAAGTTGATTTGATTGTAATTAAAAATTGATGTACATAATTATTGCTATGGGCGAATGGCGGAGTTAGTTCGCCTAGCGTATGCCTAAAAAATCCAAAGGATTTAGTACCATGTTTAGTTGGTGCTGAGGATAATCCGATTAGTGCAGGCCTTACCTTCAGAAAAAAAATCAAATTTATTTAGATTGTAAAAGCTTAGCATAATGCCAAGCTTTTTTGTTTAGATAATGTGATTTGAAGGTAACTGCGTAATGGCTAATAACAATTTAAGAGATGGACGGGTAAGAAACTGGTTCTATCTGGAGAATGACTTACTGGACCGGCAGGACTTAAATATTTATGAAAAAACTGTGTATATAGTTATTGCCAGGTATGTTAATAGTGAAAATAAAGCATTTCCAAGTTATGAAACCATAGCAAAAAAGGGGAGTATGGCTAAGGTTCAGGCAATGCGAGTAGTTAAATCTTTAATTAGAAAAGGACTATTAAAAAAGGAAGCCAGGCAAAATAAAATCAATGGAGGTTCTACATCGAACCTGTACACTTTACTTAATCCGAAACCTAATAGTAAGGATAAAGAGGAGGGGGTATCTGACAGATACCCCGGGGGTATACAACAGATATCGGGGGTAGTATCTCATGGATACCCTAACAATACCAATCTTAAAAACACCAGTTTAAATAACGTTAAGAAGGATAGCGGTAAAGATGTTGTGGAAAACTCTAAGAATGAAATTGGAGAAACAACAGAAGAAGATGAAGAAGATATTAACGATATTAAGAGAAAAATAAAGGAATCTTTATCTAGTGAGGGAAAAAGTAGTTTTATAAAACCAGAAGACTCTAGTGACAGTAAAAACAGTGATTTAAAAAATGAATATTCTAAAAACAGTAAAATGAGGGGATATCATATACCAGGGGGATGTAGGTCCAGAGAGAAGGAACTACTTGCAAGTGAAATAGCTGAAGAGCTTAGTGATGACCACAGCCTGGGAGCATTTCGCACTATAGCTTATAAGATATCAGAGCAAAGGATAAGGATATTCTTAAGTATAATCAAGGATACATATCTTACCGGAAGAATTAAAAAGAATAGAGGTGCAATGTTTGTATCACTGGCTAAAGACTATGCTGTAGAAAATAATATAAATCTTGATTTCAAGTAATTCTAATACAGAATATAAATTTTAAAGAAAAGGGTTAAATATGATATTATTAGCTAAAAATGTTAACAAAACTGTAAATAAATCAAAGGATAGTAATTCAGGTATGGTTAATAGAAGACGGGATAAAGACTATATCAGGAAAGTTATAAGAATAAACCCAAGCTATATTGTTATATGTGACTTTTTAGATTTTTACGCCGGATATAAAGGAAAAAGTAAGTTTGATTTTTATAACAATCTATTTAATTATTCACTAAAAAAAATATCCAGCAATATCAGTTATAAGTTTAAAAAGTCTCCTACATCTGAATACGGAATTACTAGATCATTTTTCTTAGATAGGAAAACTTATGATTTGCTCCATTCTTCATATAAGAAATCTCAGGAATTATATAAAACCCTTTTTGATGATTATCTCTCTTTGGGAAATTTTACTGAATTAATTTTATATATCTATATTATCGGTAATATTGAGAAAAAAATCCTTGACGTATTTAAATTTGACTTTGGTATTAAGAAAATTAATTGAGATTTTATAATTCTATAATTCTTTTCTTGAATGAAGGTTAGTATTATATTTCGTTGATTTGATAAGGTAAAACCTAAGTAAATGATTAATCTTTTTTCTTATAAATTATAAATATTGTTCTTAAAAAAGCGTTCTAAGACTACAATTATAAGTATTATTTTGATATGAAAATAATACAAAAGACTACGTTCGAGTCCCCTATAAATAGCGCCTAAAACATAAAAAGGGGCAATAAAACTTTAGTTAAAATTAATTTCATTTTCCTCTATAAGATTTCCATTTATATCCATGACCTTTAGTATCCAGCTATTTTGCCTGACATCTATAATACAAAAATGGTAAAAGCCGCCTTCCTCTTCTGATACATATGGTTCTGCACCGCTTAATGCCGTTATTACATATTCGGTATTGCCTTCTTTTTGCATGTGAAACATATGTTCATGACCACTGAAAACACCGTCTACATTATTGTCTTTAAAAAGTTTTCTAATATCATCCTGATTTTTTTTATCGGAAAATGAAATTTTTTTTGATCCATCTGTGATGCAATCGGGGTTCATATAAGAATAAACAGTTGGATGGAGGAACACAAAAACTTTTTCAATCTTTAGGGTTGGAAGAAGGTTTTCAAGCCATAGCAGTTCATCGTCCTTTATTGCGCCCCAGTTACCCCCCTCATAGGCATCCAAGATTATAAAAAATACATCGTTATACTCAAAGTAGTAATAAGATCTGCCATCATGATCGAATAACTTATCAAACTGGTCCCTGGCAACACTGTTCTGGATTTCATGATTACCAGCTGCAACATATACCGGGCAATTTAAAACAGACACTGCTTCCAGGTAATCAGAAAATTGCCTTTTTATAATATCTGTATCCGTTGAACCGCCATTTATAATATCACCTGTGCTGATATAGAAAACAGGATTGAATTTTTTCATGCTGTTTAAAATATCAATAAAGTTCTGGGGTTGAGGTGAGTCGTTACCTGCAGGTCTATTATCTCCCGCAACTGCAAAGCTAAAGGATATTTCTTCGGTTGTTACTGTTGTGGTACTAATCTCTTCATCTGATGATGTATTTTCTGTAGTCTCCGTTTTTCTCTGAGGATTTCCCACAATAGTACTCACTGGTGATCTGGTTTCAGCTTCTTTGCAACCGAATAAGACCATAAGTAAAGATATTAATGAAAAGATAATAAGGAGACTTATAAAAAATATTTTTATTCTATGTTTATCCATACAAGAGAAGGTGCCATATTCATTTTTTTCCTAAAAGTGGGAAGTATTAAATTTCTATTTATATTAAGGCCAGTTATATTTTTGAAAACTGTTTTTAAATTAATCAAAACCTTTTAAAAATGGGTTTGAGGTCTTAATACATTTTTAATAAATAAATTTATAACTTTATTTTGTTTTTTAATCCCTCTAAACAATACTTTAGGAGGATTAAATGTAAATCTTAAGATGTTCACAACTGGTCTTTAAAGTTAATTTCTTCTAGTCAACGTCTTCGACATCTCCCGGCCCATCAATATCACCAGGCTCATCGTCATCATTGACAGCACCAGGGCTATCATCATTTGCTTCATCAGCATCCTCAATATCACCGGGACCGTCATCATCTACAGCCTCATTTATCGAGGTACCCTCTACTTCCGTTGCTTTTTCAGATGAATTTGCAGCTATGGTTAAAGGAAGATACACAGCCAAGGTGAGTATTATTACCGCACTTATAACTATCGAACTAATGGTTAAATTCTTTTTTCTTGACATCTTAAATTACACCTACTTTGATTCTTTTTAGTTATTTTATCAAAGGAAGATGAATATTCTATGAACAGAATGAAAAAGATAGGTTAATCCTGATAAAAACAAAATAACTATAATTTTAAATTTTATACATGCAATAAGACAGCTATATTGATATTCATCAGATATTCATCTTTCTCTGTTATAATCCGAGCTTTAAATAAAATATTTAACATAAAGTGAAGAATAATTATTAGGTGAAAATAACTAATTAAAAGTGGGAAAAGGCCAAAAATGATGAAAGAAGAAGTAATAATTGATATAAAAATGCTAGTAAAAAAATACAAAGATTTACTGGCATTAGATAACATCAGTCTTCAAATCAATAAGGGTGAAATATTTGGTTTTTTAGGACATAATGGTGCTGGTAAAACTACCACAGTAAACATATTAACAACCCTACTACCTCCAACTTCAGGAAATGCTACCATTTGTGGATTCGATATCTCCAAAGACAGTATGGAATTAAGAAAAAGAATCGGATATCTTCCTGAAAATGTAAAATTTTATGAAAATCTCACGGCTTATGAGAATCTAGAATATCTTGCACAATTATCGGGAATAAGAAATACGGATAAATATATTAAAGACACGTTGGAATTTATTGATTTTAAAGGTTTTGAAAATAAGAAGCTAGGCGAGTTCTCCAAGGGAATGAAACAGAGAGTCGGAATCGCTCAGGCAATTATCCATGAACCCCAGGTATTATTCCTAGACGAGCCGACATCAGGACTTGATCCGATGGGGATTAAAAAGCTCCGTGAAGTTATTTTAAAAATCAACAGTGAAAAAGGAATAACTATCTTTTTAAATACACACCTATTATCAGAAGTTTCAAAGGTATGTTCTACTATAGGGGTTCTAAGTCACGGCAGGTTAATATACAAAGACTCCATAGAGAATACCTTAAAAAAATTCAAGGACGAAATATCTCTTGAAGAGATATATTTCAATATTGATTCAGGAAAGAGAGCTAAATAATTATGTGGAAAAAGATCCATAGTGTTTCCAGAAATGGGTTTAGAGTTTTGTTCAAGGAAAGGACTTTTATCTTCTTACTTGTAATATTTATTTTAATGACAATTTTTTCAACATATATCGGCTGGTCTACAAAAAATACAATCGAAAAAGTATATCAGGAAACAGTTATAAAGCTTAAGGAAAGCGGAGTATCAGAAATACCGCTGGATACATTCTTGATCGCTCCGGCACTGTCAATTCTAAAAAATATGATTGTCTATATTTTCCTGATCGGTTCTCTACTATCAATAATAATAGGGCACTCTTCTTTTATGGGAGACAGAATGGCAGGAATTTCAAAAATTGTCTTTTCCAGGTCTATCTCCAGAAAAGAATTTATCACAGGGAAAATACTGGGAATTTTTAATGTCCTGACTTTAATAATTTCGGTGTCTTTTATAATAAGTTATGTTTCCGTAATTTTGGTCACGGGACATCCTTTTTCAGGAAGTGAAACAGCAAAACTATTAATTTTTTATTTGATTTCCTTGGCTTACTTGGTTATTTTTGCATTGCTTGGCCTATTTTTTGCAATTTCTTCCCGCAGCGAGTCTCTTGCACTAGTTAACCCTATTATCGTATGGATTATAATAAGTTTTGTTTTACCACAGCTAACATCTGCGCTAAATCCCAATGCACTATTAAATCCTGTAAGCGTTCAAGGGGCAGTACCTCATAGCAGGTTCTTCACAATCATACAGGAAGTAATCAAACCTTTCTCACTGTCAGAAAATTACAAAGAGATTGGAAGCAGCCTGCTTGGAGTGGGACCAGTAAATACAGGTGTCCTGCAGATATTAATTAACAATTCTGCAGGAATATTGCTGATGCTTTCTTCCATAGGTTTTCTAATCTATGGAAGCATATTTTCTATGAAAAGATTCGATGCATGTGAAGAGGAAGTCGATGGGTAAATCGAAAAGTATAATTGAAGTCATAGCAAGAAAAGAATTCAGAGATTCAATTAAAAGCAAACTATTTTTGACACTAGTAAGCTTTTTAATTCTACTGATAGTAGTCTCTATTGTCGTCTCATCTTTTGATTTTAAAAGCCAGGTTGCAGATTACAGAAGCTCAGCCAAGATTCTCAAGGATATGGGAAAGTCCTCTGAAATACCGGATATGCCGCAATTTTTTCCTCTAAAATCTATGCGTGGAGTCATTGAATATATAGAAATAATAGGTGCAGTAATCGGAATAATACTGGGATATTTAAGTATTTCCAGAGAAAAGGGTAAAAGAACTTTACAGCTTGTACTCACTAGACCCGTAAAAACTACCGATCTATTAACCGGTAAGTTTATTGGAAACAGTTTTTTGGTCTTACTGGTTTTGCTGGCCGGATTATTCTTTTCATTCTTTATTATTTGGGGTTTAGGTGGCTTGCTCCTGAATATAACTGAAGTGATAAAACTCCTGCTTGTTTTTTTGTTTTCATATCTCTATATAATGTTTTTCTTTTGTCTTTCCTCAATGCTTTCATTATGGTTTAAATCACTTTCAAACGCCCTTATAATCTGCTTTATCATCTGGCTTGTTTTCGTGCTCATAATACCTCAGATAGGTGATACTATGGATCCAGACAATCAGATTCCCGGAGGCTTTTTTAAAAGTATGAATATCGATAAACCCCAGGAAGAAGAGATCATGGCAAAATTTGCTACATATGAGACTACCAGGAACGCCATTGAAGAGAGCTCGATTACCAAGCATTATGAACGGTTAAATTTTGCAGTTACTGGTATAAAGGAAAAATATAATGGTAAAAATTTTGGGTTTATATTTAAAGATAGCTGGAAAGACCTTGTCTGGGTCCTTTCTTTTCTAATTGTGGCATATTTTGCAGAATATGCTGTTTTATCTAATAAAAGACTAACTTTTGATGGAGGCTAAAATGAAAAAAAGAAATATCATAATATTAATTATTGCTGCAGTTGTAATTATTTCCCTTGTATTTGTACTTACAAACTTAAATAGGAAAAATTCTGCTATAGCTTCAAATTCTACCGCAGATAATGGAGATACTTCTAGTAATATAGATAATCAGGTATCAAACGAGAAGGATACCGATGGAGACGGTCTTCCCGATATAGTTGAAAAAACCCTGGGTACAGATCCTTATAATAAAGATACCGATGGAGACGGCCAGGATGATATAGATGATAAAAATCCGACATTTACTGAGAATCCGATTAACAATAATTCCACAACTGAAGGTTTTGCGATTACCTCACTGCTTGTTGAAAATAATGTAGACCCTGTTACAGGCAAGGCGGCAGATGATCATCTGGAAATAGAGTTGAAAAATACAACAGATAATGAGCTTAAGGGTTTTGAAGTATATTATACTGTAAAAGACAATGATACAAATTTAACGGAAGGCTACTATGTACAGCTGCCTGATTTTATATTAAAAAGTGGTGAGACTAAATCAATTAATTTTGATAACAAGGATGGGGATGGCCATTATAGTGTGAATATAAATAGTATTTATTTTACAACTATGAGTGCCAAAGTATTTGAAGTGACCGTGAGCACGGATGGATATGAACCAGTTTCTAGAAAAGTAAATAAAGATCCTGGCGGAGAAGAAAAGGCAGATTAATCTTAAGCCTTTGGATTTCTAAACTTATTTTTAATCTCAAGCAGAATAATGACAACAGTTAGAAACACAGTACCGCTTGCAAGACCGGCAAAAACATCACTTGGCCAATGTACCTCTAAATATATTCTTGAAAAACTTATGGATGCAATCAATATAATTCCGATAAGAATCGATAAAGCCTTCAAGTACTTATGTTTTAAAGACTTGAAAATAAAATAAGTTAACAGACCATAAAATACCAGGGCAGTAAATGTATGACCGCTTGGAAAACTAAAGTCATGGTTTATATAAAGAAGTCGTTCTATTGAAGGTCGTTGCCTTTTAATAATATTTTTTACCAAATAAACGAACAATTCTCCGCTTATGAGCGAAACCAATAAACTGATTATATATTTCCATCTTTTAAAAACTATAAAAATGATAACCACTAAAAGCGAGACAGACGTAATAACCTGCCAGCCTCCGAGATATGTTATATAAAGCATTGCTACGTTTGAAAGAGGTGTTCTTATTTCTTGAATCTTATTTAATAGATTAATATCAAAATTATACAGAGATGGCCCTTCCATTAAATCTTCAACAAGATTTAAAAAAATGGATGAAAAAAAAGATACTATTATAATACCCAATGTCAAATAAAGACCATTCTTGACTTCCGGGTTAAATCTATTTTTAATAAATCTTATTAGATCTGAACAATTATTTGGAAAAACTTTAAAGATCTTTTTCATTAGAAACATTATAACAGCTCATTAAGCAAATGAAATGAAACCATAACCTCGGTTCCCTTACTGGGTACACTATTAATTTTAATAGTACCTTTATGAAAATCCACAATTTCCTTTACAATAGATAGACCCAGACCGGATCCTCCTTCGTAAACGCTTCTGGCTTTGTCTACTTTGTAAAATCTTTCAAAAACATGTTTCTGTTCATTTAAGGATATTCCTATCCCTGTATCTTTAACAGCCAAAATAATACTATGCTTATACTTTTTTAAAGAAAGCAGTACTTCGCCGTCTTTCTTGTTATAGTCAATTGCATTTTTTAAAAGATTAGCCACAAGACGGTTTATTTGATTAACGTTTCCCTTTATATGAAGTGCTCTTTCTATATTTTCATTTAGACTTACCTTTTCACTTTTAGCATATGCTTTAACTGATTTAATTTGATTCGAACAAATAGAAGATAGATTTATTTTATCCAGATGCTTCTCTGGTTTTTCTGAATCACTGCGAGCTAAGAAAAGTAAATCATTTGACATATTTATTAATCTGTCTACCTCTTCCAGCAGATCTTTATTGAGGTCTTGATAATCTTTTAGAGATTGATTCTTTTCAATTGCCATTGTCTCAATACCAGTTTTCATTATTGACAATGGAGTCCTTAGCTCATGTGCGGAATCTGAAACAAATCTTTTTTGTTTATCCAGGGATTTTTTAATTGGCTGCAGGGTTTTACCCGCCAAAAAATAGCCCAGTCCGGATATAATAAGTACTATCCCGATATCAGTTACAATTAAAATCAGCTTCAAACGGTTTATGGCATTGTTTAGGATTATATACTGAGAGTTCATATCAATCTCAGAATAACTTTCTTCTTCAAATTCAAAATTACTAGCAATATTGTTTACAAATAATGTGTACAGCATTATGCTGAATACGATTATTACAATAAGCAGCGTGGCTATATAAAAGAAAGTCAGTTTTAATCTTGCCTTAAAAAAAGTATTATTCTTTAAACTTGTAACCCAATCCACGAACGGTCTCAATATATTTTTCATTTTTATCATCCAACTTTTTTCTCAACCTTTTTATATATACATCGACAATATTACTAAAGGAGTCGTAAGCAAAATCCCAGCAATGATCAATAATCTGCTCCCTATTTAACACCCTTCCCTTATTTCGCAGTAAATATTCAAGCACCGAGTACTCCTTAAGGGTAAGATTCAATATCTGGCTACCTTTTCTCACTTCCAAAGTTGAACTATCAACTGTTACATCCTGGGCTTTAAATATCTCTGGGTCTTTACTAGGTGGACGCCTGAGCAGTGCTCTTATTCTTGCCAGGAGCTCACCAAATGCAAATGGTTTTGCGAGGTAATCATCTGCACCACTGTCTAGCCCGATAATTCTATCCTCAATACCATCCCTGGCTGTAAGCATCAGTATGGGCGTATTTATTTTACTTTTTCGAAGTAATCTGCAGACCTCTATACCATCTTTTTTAGGGAGCATAATGTCTAGGATTATCAGATCATATTCGCCATACACAGCCATTTTCTCGCCTTCCTGGCCGTCGTAAGCAAAGTCTACGGAAAAACTCTTACTTTCCAAACCCTTCTTAATATAGGTTACCATTTTTTTCTGGTCTTCGACCAACAATAATCTCATATTCTTAAAAAGTCCTTACTTTTACATAGAAAATATTATTTAGTATAGATATAAAATAAAACCGTAGCAATCAAATAACAAAAGATGCCAATTAAAAAAGTTATAATAAACCCAAATGAAATACTTAGATATAGTGCCAGGATAACAGCAAATGTCGAAAATATACTGCTAATAGCATAGAATATTGTGGTATGTTTCCTACTTATGTATCTTTTAACCCTTTCTATTCCATTTGGAAAAGGTATTCCCATGCAGTATCCTAACGGGAATAGGGTTATGGCAATAACTATTGAATTTAGTAACGGCCAGCTTGAAATGGACCCTATTAGATACTTGTTAACAAAGAGATGATAAAGTGAAAATAACAAAATACCCGTAAAGGCATATGCCAGTTGCTTGTTTGAATATTTTTTTGAAATATAACTGCCAACCCCTGAAGAAAAAAGCAGTGTCCCCAGAATAAAAATAAATGAATATGTGGGAGAACCCATATAATTCTGGTAAATTTTCATAAGTACTATTTCTATTATAAAGTAACCCAGCCCTATCAAGGAAAAGTATGCCACGAAGTTTAGGTTGGCCAGATACTTCTTTTTCTTAAGGGTTTTACCAAGAAAGACCAGTGAAATTATAAATATTATCAGGCATAATATACCAATACTGTATAATATTTTTTTAACTACGCCTTCCTCTTTGTATACCGTAAATATATACGGTTTATCATCGGTATTGGGGTTTAGTACAATATCACTTCCAAAGAAATTTTCTTTACTGTCTGAATTAATAAAATTAGCATATTCGGTATCCAGTTTCTGGTATGGTAAATATTCTAACTGTGTGTATTCGCTAATAACTTTTAAAACGTATTCTCTTCTGTATTGATAGTTCAGCCACGTGTTAAAATAGTTTATATCCTTTTCTGTGAGAGGAGACTTTTTAATTACTATCATTGTATACCAGTTGTTATTAGCCTTATTATCGTTAGATTTCCAGTTATAGATAAAAAAATGGTCCTGAGGATTTTCATAGCCATCCTCTTTTAGAACAGTGTAAAAATTATTTATCAGCCTAAAAGTTGCCAATTTCGCTCTTTCATTTATGGTCCTTTCCTCCAGCAGAATAAAACCGTTATCATTTAAATGGTTAAAATACTCCCTGATGGCATCAGTCGTGTGTAAAAAATCTGGTTCACCTATAGAGCCTATGTTTTGGGTCCTGTACGTATTTAGCAGGGCTATAAGATCAAATTTGTCATCTGTCTTTTTTAAAAATGTCCTTGCGTCAATTATATCTACTGATATATCTTCGTAAGCCCTTCCGCTGGATTTAAAGAATTCATTTTCCATAATAGAGACAACACCTGGATTAATTTCAACACCCTTTATCAGCGAATAATCTCTGGTAAGGTGTTTTATTGGTTTTACTATTCCCTGGGCTGCTGTACCAATAATTAAAACATGGGGGTCTTCTTCAAAAAGCCTGTATTCATTATTATTTTCAGTAAACATGAAGGGAACTCTATGGTCATTTTCCCAAGACGAAGCATCCAAACTCGTTATTCTATCATTGGAATATCCATCAAAGTTGACAAAAATAGAAGACTTTCCATCTTTGGTAGTACTTTTATACACAGATATTCTTGAAACCAGGTTATCTTTGGAAAGGATATACTGGTAATCCGAAGAAGTATGGTCCCACAGGCAAAATATTTTATAAGGATAAGAATTATTATAGCATTTTGTTATTTTTTCCAGCTCCAGGTTATGTGTGATCAAATTAAAAATCATCAAAAGCTGGGTGCCAATAAGTAAAAAAATAAATGTAGTTCTTATAGCTTTTTTAAATCTTTTCCTGCTATAAAACAGTCCTATAATAGAAAGTAGGCCTATGCAAAGCATAAGTGCATTTTCGGTTTTCAACAGTGGTATAAAAATAACTGAAATAAATACACCAAATGTTCCCCCCAGTAAATCAAAAAAATAAATTCGATTTGAATTTTTCTTCTTAAAGAAAAATGTGATAGTTATACTACCTATTAGAAAAGGCAATATCATAAACGGGGATAAAAATATCTTTGTGGGAAATCTTACGATATTGATAAAAGCAATAATTATAGATACTGCCAGTGATAACACTAATAAGTAGAAGGTTAGTTCACTGTATTCTTTTATAAAATAGGTAATCAGTGAGCCAATCGCCAGACCGATAAGTGCATATGAGATAATAAGTACGGCATCCAGGTAATTATGAGTAAACATTAAAATATGAAAGAAAGCTGTTTCCAAAAAAAGTAAGACAAAGGAGATAATAAAAACCTGAATTTCTTCTTTTTTAAATTTTAGATTGTTAAGATATTTAGGATACCTTTTAACCATTTATATTAATATTAGAAAATTGCTAAGAGTATTTTTAATTTGTTTGGGTTTTAATAAAAAATACCTACCAGATAAATAATTATCTTAAGCTGATGCATTTTGGTTAATTTTAATCCCCTCACAGAAATTAATCTTGAGGGGATTAAATTGAAAATATTTGGTAACTACTCTATACCTTCAAATTCATGCTGTGCATCAACTCCATCAGCATCTTCATGACCTCCACCAGGTAGATTTTCATCAGCTTCATTGACGTCACCTGCTTCTTCTGCTTCATCCATTTCATCAACATCTCCTGTCTCGTCAATGTCTTCTACTTCTTCCTGCACGTCATCTAGATCTTCTGCTACTGAAGTTTCTTCAGCAGCTGTGGCCTTTTCATCTGTTGATGCTGCTGCTCCCATTAAGGGAAGAGAGAATATCAACATACTGACAATTGCTACAGCAAGAGTTAGAATGCCAAACTTTCCAAATTTCATCTTTCTCATATAATCTCTTCACCTCCTTTCTGTCTTCGAATATATTTATATTGGGTTAACCTTCCCATTTACATTGATTAATTTAACACACCAAGATGAACATACTATGAATAAAGTAGGGTAGTATAATAACAATTTATTAGGATATAAACGCTGTTAGAGTTATAAAATTAAGACGGTGGCAAGATTAAAAGCTATAAAAGAACTTATCTGGCAAGATAATTTTTTAAAAAAATGATAATAGATATTATTTTTGATAAGAGTTTTGAATCGCATAATTATAAATATTAATTTTAATTAAAAATAATATAAAAATTGTTGTAAGTTCAATTGGGAGTAAAACTATAAGAGAAAATTTGTGATACTCATTGTTATGATGTTGGAAAAATCAGTCTATATTATGATTGGGATATATCTTTTTATTTGTTTAGTTCTATGGTCTGTTTAGATAGATATAATAGTATCTTAATTGGTATTCTGAGCTTAAATTAATTATATTTCAATGCTTAGAACTTAGAAAGGCTATTACAATTCCATTAATCAAAAAAGAAGATAAGTTTGGGTTTTAATATTGTTGTTTAATCAACATTATGATAATATTTATTGAATGGCGAAAATTATATCAATAACGAATCAAAAAGGTGGAGTAGGAAAAACTACAACCGCACTAAACCTGGGAGCTGCTATAGCTGAAAAAGGAAAGAAGGTCCTGCTGGTTGATTGTGACCCCCAGGCATCTCTTACCATAACCTGTGGAGTAGATATGAAAAATTTAAATAAATCCTTATATGAGGCAATAAATAGGGAAAACAATGATAAGGATATAAATACCAATGAAATTATAATTAAAACAAAAATTAAAAATTTAGACCTTATTCCCTCAAACATTGAACTTTCAAAAGCTGAAATTGAGCTAATGAATATGCTGGACAGGGAAAGGACATTAAAACATATCCTGGATCCTCTTAAAAGTATATACGATTATATTTTAATTGACTGCCCGCCCAGCCTGGGAATATTAACAATTAACGCTCTTACTGCTTCAGACGAGGTTATTATTCCGGTTGAAACTGACTATCTGGCCTTGAGGGGAGCAGAGATCCTTATAAACCAGACTATAGAAAAGGTTAAAAGAAAGTTAAATAAAAATTTAAAAGTTAAAGGAATACTCCCTACCATGCATAACGAAAGGACCATCCATGCCAGGGAAGTTCTTGCTACTCTAAAAAAATATTTTAAGGGTTTGGTTTTTAATACTGTCATAAAGGAGACAGTAAAATTTAAGGAATCTTCTGTAGGAGGCTGTTCGATATTGGAATATGCAGAGGGTTCGGATGCAGCAGAAGCCTACCGTAAGCTTGCCCGAGAGGTGATAGATGGTGGCTAAAAAAAGGACAAGCGTAGAGGATACTATTTCTGAATTTTTTAATGATAAGAAGAGTAAACATCCCAGTGATCTTTTTGACGTCAGTAATTCTACTGGTCTAGTAAATATTTCCTTATCACACATCGTTCAGGATAAAAACCAGCCCAGAAAGACATTTGACGAGAGAACCATAAAGGAGCTTTCAGATTCAATAAAAGAGCAGGGAATTATAAATCCAATTACAATCCGTCCGCATGGGGAAAAATACATAATAATTGCTGGGGAGCGTAGATTCTTAGCAGCTCAGCGAGCAGGACTTAAAACAATACCAGCAGTAATAAGAAAAGTATCTAAAAATGATGTAATGCTGATATCCCTTATTGAAAACCTCCACAGGGAGGACCTTAACAGCATTGACCGTGCAGAGGGTATCAAAGCCCTTAAGGTAAACCTGGGTTTACCATGGATGGATATAGCTAGAAAGCTGGGCCTATCAAAACAGAGGGTATTAGACCTTGTGGGGTTGCTTAATCTTCCGGATGAAATAAAAGATGATATAAGAAGCAGAAAACTAACCGAGAAACATGGCAGGGCTCTGAGGAGATTAAAGGGTGGCAAAGACGAGGTCCTTAAAGTTTCTAAAATTGTAAAAGAGAATAAACTATCTGGGGACGAGACCTTAAAGCTTGCAAAAGAAGTCAAAACCAGATTCGGCAGCTGTAGAATATATCCAGGTAATGATACTACTAAGGTTAAGCCAGAACGCAATCCTGCTGGGAAATTGATAAAGATTTGTGAAAATCTCCTCTCAGAGATTAAAGATACAAAGACAAGTTTTTCGTTCCATACAAAAATAACTGCAGATGATAAAAAAGAGCTAAAAGAGATGCTCCTAGCTATTACTGGGGAAATCGAAGATCTTATTAGAACTTATAACCTGTAAGGAAAGGATCTAAATGCCGTACATAGATACAATTGCTGAGATTTTAAATGAAGTTAAAGTCTGGATGTATTCCTTGATTGGAGTAGTTACCATAGTGGTTATAATAATACAGGCATTTAAATACCAGACAGGAGAAGCGGTTGAAAAGCAGGAAGCGTTAAAAAACATTAGAAGGGCAATCATAATGAGCGGGGGAGTATTCCTTCTGGCCTGGCTTGCAGATTACGTAATAAATAAAATGGCTTCTGTTTAACATTTCTTCCGGAGGGTCCTAATTAGATGCAGATGATTGACTGGATAAAAGAAATCATGTCTTCCCTTATATGGGATAGCATTGCAGGTGCCAGCCAGAACCTTTTTGAGTTTTTTATTAAATTTATAAATACGCTTATTGTCCAGCCCACGGAGCCAGGAAAATATATCACCAACTTTGATCAGTACCTAAAGGGAGTGCAGTATTTTGCCGGAGGACTGCTTGTTATCTTTGTAATCTTGGCAGTTTTTAGGCAGATCTCCGGAGTTATGTATCAGAGCGAGAGGTCAGTGGGCACTTATTTTATCCATGTTACAATTGCTGGTGGCCTAATATATGTCCTTCCAAAAGTGGTAACATTGGTCCTTCTTCCACTGAATAATGCCCTTATAAACTTTATAGGAAGTGTGGGAGTGGATGCCTCTAGGATTGAGGAGTCCTTGAACCCAAGCGGAGGGTGGGGAGCGGTGGCAAAGGAATCCTGGATGTTTTCAGTTATGTCTTTAATCTTAACCATAGCTCTACTTGCCCTGTGTATTACCGGGGCCATTAGGTATATAGAGACTCTTATTGCCATACTGATTTCTCCCCTGGTAGCACTTTCAGTAATAAATAATAGCGACGGACTCCAGATATGGATCAGGGAAACTATATCCGTAGTTTTTACTCAGACTATCCATTTTCTTATTCTAGAGATACTCCTTTCAATAATGGGTGGAGTGGACAATATGGTTCTGGTTGTGATCCTATCCATAGGCACGGTTGCAGTGGGACTTAAGGGGCCTCAGATAATACGCCAGTACCTGTACAGGACCGGAACATCTTCCACTATAGTTGCATCGGCCGGTTCTGTCGGAAGATTGGGCATGATGGCCATGATATTTAAGCACTGATTTAAAAAGATGAATGAGGAAAGCCATAAAAAAAGAAAGCTTCCAAGGCATGTTGACGGAAGGATAATGATTGGGCCGGTACCCATAAGGAACTTCTTTATTATCCTGCCGGTTGCGGTAGCTATAGTTGTAGCAGTAATAAAATACTTCAGTCCGGTGGTATTTTTTTCTGGCTTTATAACCTTAGGGATTCTTATAGGGCTAGCAAGCGAATTCCACCAGAAGGAGACTGGTTTTTCTATAGTCAGGGATGTTATTAGATACTTAATAGAAGGAGAAAAATACTTTGAAAGAGACAGTAAAACCATTAGATCTCATAAAAGATTTACTGGGAATAAGATCAGGTGAGAAAAAGGGTGGCAAAGGAGACTTTAGCCTTCCCATAAAAAGTATAGGAGATTTACTTGAGGGAAAAGACGGGAATTACAAGATGGTTCTAAAGGTAAGTCCAGTAAACGGGGAGCTCCTATCGGAGGGTAGCCTGGAGATGGTATGCAGTGCCATACAGGGAGCTCTGGCTACTTTCAGTGGAAGGATAGGGATATACATCCAATCGGAAAGCGTAAATATTGGTACCAATATTTCAAACATTGAAAAATTTAAAGCTGGTCTTAACTCCGAGGTCAGGGTGGTGCTTCTTGAAGAGCAAAAGAAACACATTCAGTCCATGGCAGGAAGAAGCAGAAATGTCCTTAATTTTTATGCAGTATTTGAAGTAAAGGAGGCCAGTCTCACTTCTGCAAATGAGCTTTTGGGAGATACTTACCTTTCATTTAAAAGCGAACTTGAATCCCAGGGGATGTATGTTGATAGGCTCACCGGAAGTGATATAAAAGAACTGCTGTACAGACGAATGAATCCAGAGAGCTCGGAGGTGGAACTCTTAAGGGAAGACTGGGAGATAGGAAATATCCTTCCTGAAAATGCCAGGATTTATAAAGACGGAAGGCATCTGGAGATAGAAAATAGGGCTTACAGGTTTTATTCCATTGTAAAGTATCCGGCTACAGTTGAAAGGTACAGGTGGCTAAGAAGAGTCTTTAACATCAAGGGAGATATAAATATAGCAATAATACTTACTCCCAAAAACAAGGCCACAATAACAAAAGAACTTTCAAAAGCGGTAAGTGAGATCGGGGCAAAAGCCCTTGATTCCAGAAAGAACGAAGCACTTCGCCAGAAATACCAGGCCCAGAAGGAAAGCGCTGTGGAAATGATCGCCGAGCTTGGCAGTGATAACGTAAGCCTTTATGATACAAATATAACCATAGGGATATCCGCACCGGATATAGGGGAGCTAAATACCATATCCAACCTTCTTCGCTCAAAGATTTCAAGTGCCTACTGCCAAGCAACGGAGCTAAAGTATAAAGGATATGACCCATTTATTACCACCCTTCCCATACTTGCTGAAAATAACATCACCAAAAACTATGTATGGAACCTAACCACCAGGGATATAGCTTCAATAATACCATTTGACTCCTCGGAGCTTATGGAACCAAAGGGAATATTTATAGGAGAAAATGTGGTATCAGGAGGTCTTGTTATAATAGATACTTACAATAAGATTTATAACAACCCCCACGAATGCATAATAGCAGATTCCGGATCAGGAAAATCATTCAGGATTAAAACAGATGCCATAAGGCATGTACCATACAGGGACTACATAATAATGTTTGACCTTGAGGGTGAGTTTTACTACCCCTGGGGGAAAAGGTATAAGTTCAGTCCCACTTCCGGAGTTATATCAAACCCGTTCCATATAAGAAATACAGTAGTTGACAGTGATGATGCCGGCAGTGATAAAAAAGACATAGGTACCTATCTATCTACCAAGGTTATGGACTGCATAATGTTCTTTAAATGGATTCTAAGGGATCTTACACCCTTTGAAGAGGCACTTCTGGAAGAGGATATAAGGGACAGCTACAAGGAAAAGGGAATCAGTTTTAATAGTACGGTACTCCCTGAGACTTTTCCCACCCTCGGTACCTTAAAAGAAGTAATGAAAGCTAAGATAAAAGACAGTAAGGCCACTGCTAAAGCCAGGGAAGCAAGGGATAATATGCTTTCATCCCTCCAGCCCTATATAAGTGGAGCATACAGCTATATGTTTAACGGTCAGACAAACTGGGATTATGACTTTTTTACCGTGTTTGACATTTCAGGACTTCCGGAAGCAGTTACCCAGCCGCTTTATGACATACTTCTAAAGGATACTTGGCAATTCTGCAAGGTGGACAGGCTGAAAACCAAAAGGGTATATGTTGATGAGGCACACCAGTTTGCAGATCCTTCCAACCCCCAGACGCTTAGGTTTCTGTCCAATTCAATCAAGAGGGGAAGAAAATACGGGATAAGTTTTGTAACAGCAACCCAGAACCTTCCTGACTTTCTCTCAATTGAACGCTACGGGCAGGCAATAATAGATAACAGCTACTTCAAGCTTTTTTTCAGGATGGGAGAGACGGATATACCAGTAATAAAAAAGCTTTACAGCTTCAGCGAAAAGGAGCTTGCGATACTAAAAGGGAGTAGCTCGAAGCGAAGCGGGGCAAAAGGAAAGGGAATTTTTATAGCAGGATCTCAGAGAGTAGTTATCCAGGTCAGGGCCTCAAAATATGAGCTTGAGATAGTTGATCCGGTTCAGTACGAGGAAGTTTACGACAGAAAATCAAGATTTGCCCCAAAATAACTGATGGCCGAACCTATAACAATAGCTAAAATATCAGCCTATAGTGCCGGTTTTATTAAAAAATACTGGCATATAATCCTGATACTTCTATTTATTGTTATAGCTATCCCATTTCTTATGTTTTCAGTTGCACTTAATATCTTATTTCCCCAGATAGACAGAGAAGGATTTGTTTTATATAAATCCTTAACCGAAGAGTCAGAAATTAACTGGGCTTCTTTTCTGGCCTATGATGTAGCAAGGCTTGATAATTATCTAAGAGAAAACAGGCCAAATGAGAGTGTTTTTAATCTGCTGAAAATCAGTTTTATTGAATACGAGATAATTGAGAAAGAGGAAGAAGTAACCAGAATAGTAGACGGCAGGCCAGTTACAGAGGTTATTATCCAGAAGGAATATAAAGTAGTTAGGGAACTTGAACTTCAGGGTTACTCTTCCATTAAAGAACTTCTGGGGTCATTAGAGTACGATACTTCAGAGGAAAACATGACAGTTAATAATATTACTGATTTTTTAAACGGTCTAAATGAAAAAGAGGAGTACGTAATTGAAACTGCCGTACTGTCAGATGAAGAAATATCGGAAGGCTTTGATGAAAAACACAAAGAGTGGTTTTTTGCATTGGTTGAGGTTCTTCCACTTATTGATCCATCTTCTGAATTTGACTCTGATAAGTTTATAATACCTGAAATCATAGATAATCCTGATATACCCTCGATATGGCCAGCCAGTGGGGTAGTTACTTCCGAATTTGGAGAAGTAAGACTGACTCATATTCACCGGGGAATAGATATTGCCAATAATACAGGTACTCCAGTACGGGCAACAGCAAATGGTACGGTAATTGCAGTTGGGACCAGTGGAAACTTTGGAAAAAGAATTATGATATATCATGGGACAGATGAAAAGGGTAATACATATGTAACTATATATGCTCACTTAAGTGAGTTTAAGATAGAGGTAGGAGAAAAGGTAGGGCAGGGAGATCTAATCGGTCTTATGGGAAATACAGGTGTAAGCACAGGTACACATCTTCATTATGAGGTTAGAGTGAATGGGATACCGGTTAATCCGAGGATGTTTTTACCTTAAGTTTACATTTGATAGGTTTTTAATATATTTTAATTTTAATGGTAAAAAACTGACATTGATCTAAAAATAGTAAGCCCCACTTTTATAAAATTAACAAATAGAATTAGTTAAAGGTGTTATTAGTATGTAAAATAGAAAATATTAAGTTGATATCATATAATAATATAATTCTTGTAAATTATTATTAATGAATAGCAATGAATAGAAAAGAAAAAGAGCATGCTAAAGATTATTTGCTTGAATACCAAGCCAAAAAGATACCGAGATGGCTAAAATTACTAATTAATAAGGTTATTGATACTGCTGGAGTAATTAGCAAGAATGATAAAGATCAAATTTTTAAAATATTTATTGAAGAAAATCAGCTTGATTTTGATCAAAAAACTGAATTGTCGCAGATAAATCATGAATTTATATCTATTAGAGAAATAGAGAAAAAACAAAAGTATAAGAGCCAGATTTTGACACTAAAAAAAATTACCCATAAACAAGGAATTAATGCTCTTATTCATAATCAATCACTCCCCTTTAATCCTACTTGTACAATTATCTATGGCTTAAATGCGACTGGTAAAAGTGGATATTATCGAATTATTCACGAGCTTGCTGGAGGTGAACAACCTAAAACTATTTTAGCGAATATACATAAACCAAGTGAGGATTTAGAAGTTGATATTGATTTTCAATTAAATGCTCAAGATCAGCCTACATATGAATGGAGGAATAAAGATGAAAGAGGAGTTTATCCTTTTAACCAAATAAAGGTATTTGATTCTGAATACCTACCAATTTTTCTTGATGAAAGAGAAAGTTCTTCTAGTGTTGAGCCTTTAGGATTAAATTTGTTTCAGGTTATTACAAATGTTATGGACGAGTTTAAATACGATAGGCTAGAGAAGTTAAAACAGAAAGAAGAAAGCCAAAAACCTGATCTCCAACCATTAGCTGACTTACTTCATTCGCAAGATTTGAGTTTAATTCTTAGTAAAGCTGTATTGGTTGAAAGTGATAAAAAATTACTTAAGGAAAATCAATCTTTTTCTGTTAAAGACTCTAAAAAATTGAAAAGCGCAAAGAGTAGAGTAAAAAAACTCGAACAAAAGGATTCAGAGGATAGCATAAAGCTTTTTACTCAAGAGAGATTGGAAATTGATAACTTAGAAAAACATCTAGCAAATCTTAAAAAAATGTTAGAAGCTATTAGTAAGAAAATCCCGAAGGCTATTCAGAATTACTTATGTAAAAAGAAAGTAAGAGATGAGAAAAAAGAAAGCTTTGAAGTTTTGAAAAAAATTCCTGCACGAGACACAGAGGAATGGCAGAATTTCATCGAATCAGCTAGAAATTATGAAGAAATAATTAACAAAAAAGACTTCAAAAGTAAAAAAAATTGTATTTATTGTCACCAGCCTTTGACTTCAGGGAGTACAGCACTTAAATTAGTACAAGCCTACTCACAGTATCTTAGCGATCAATCTCAACAGGATTTCAAAAAGGCAGAAAATGCAATTGATGAGTTAAGAAAGAGGCTTGAGTTAATAGAACCAAACTTTATTTTTTCTGATAATTTGGTGACCACTTTAATAGATATAAAGAAGGATGACAAGAATATTAAAATTTTAGTGGATCAAATAATTTTAAATGCAGAACAGCAAAAAACTTTTTTAGAGACCGCTTTAAAAAATTTAGATATAACGGCTATAGAATGTTCATTAGATTTATCTAAAGTTAGACAAGAAATTTCTATTTTATCCAAGCAAAAACAAAAAGATATCAAGAATTTGGATCAAACAGAACTGAAGAAAAAACAGAAAATTGAAAAACTTCAAAAAGATATTAATAAACTTGAGGATAAACAAAATGTTCAGAAATGGAAAAATATAATTGATAAATATTTTTCTGCCAATGAAAAATCTCGAAGATATGAAAATGCTATTGGCACTATAAATACTAGGGGGATAACGGATTTAGGTTCAAAAGCAAGTAGCGATCTCTTAACAGAAAATATAAGAAAATCTTTTGAGGGTGAACTTAAAGCTTTAGGAAAAGATATTGAAGTAAGCTTAGAAAAAACAGGAGCCGGGAAAGGGAAAGTCCGTACACAATTAAAAATCTTAGGCAAGAACGTTTGTGATATATTAAGCAAAGGTGAACAAAATTCAGTAGGTTTAGCTTTATTCTTAGCCGAAATTAGTCAACAAGAGAAGCAGCCTATTGTATTTGATGATCCAGTGACAAGTCTTGACCACGAGGTAAGGGGAAATTTGGGAACAAGGCTTATGCAATTATCTAGAGATAGACAGGTGATTATTTTTACACATGACTTGTTATTTGTTAGTCAGCTTGTTAAAAATGGAAGTGAACAAAATATTAACTTCAGCACTCATGTAATTGATCGTCCCTTATTTGGGATTGGGCGCGTGAATGTAGATACAAGTCCCAAGATGTCCACTCTTCCTAACTTAATGGAAAAATATGGTGAGGCTGTTAAAGATTATGATAGTTTAGATTTTGATAAACAGCAAAAGGCTGTGGCAAATGCATTAGATTATCTAAGGTGTTCTTGTGAGTGTTTAATTGAGGAGGTGTTATTTGCTGGGACGGTTCAAAGATATGATGACCATATTAGAGTTCAAAATCTTGAGGAAGCTGTTTTAGATAAAGAGCTAGCATTAAAAATTGTTGATTTGCATGGTGAAATATCTGAAAAAGCTATGATGCATAATCGAAGTGATTTCAAAAATCAAGAACAAACATTCTTTAAAGATTTTATTAACTGCAGGAAAAAATTCGAACAACTATATAAAGTTTTAAAAGATAAAAGAATTGAAAATATTAGTATAAGGGAAAAGCAAAGAAAAATACAAAAGAAAGATTATAGAAAAAATTGGTAGAATATTATCTTAGAGTGATAGCCAAAATTTTGCGTGCATATTATTTAGTCAAATTAAAAGCTTTTAATTTTGCTATATTATTGTTCTATCTTTAAAATTTTAAAAGAATCTGCAATAGCTACATTTAATAAAAAAAATAAAAATTATTAAAGAAAAGACTATAGAAATTCCAAGAACCAAGAAATTTTAAAATAGAAATACAGAATAAATAATAAGGGTAAACCCAGGTTTACCCTTATTGTCTGGGTAACCTAGATCTCTTTTATATAAAAAAATTTTATCTTTTTTTATTTGCTGTATAAATAACAAATATGAAGGTCGTAAGTCTAGCAAGCTTTCAATATTTAACTCCCCAAAAGAAATATAGAAGAACCTGTCTTTTGTAAATGTAGTATTTTACTTTGCGAGCATAAACCGCTAAAGCTATTTATCCCTCTCAATTCTCCTTCCAGGAGAACCGTAAAATCTCCACATTGACTAAAAGCCAGAACCCTCTCTTTCTGCTGCCCCCAGGAAGTCAAATATTATTTTAATTTAAGGGGGAAAGATGACAGAGAAAAAGAAGTTATTTAGCTTTATTCCGCAGGTAGAGCTGTCAATGGTTAGAGAGATAAAAGCTAATAGTAATAGTTACAAAAACAGCGAGGAAGTGGCAAGGTCAGAATTTGCATCCAGTCTTTTAAGGTCTGACAGGGAGAAATTTGCATGTATGCACCTAAATATAAAAAATCAAATTATAAGCTTTGAAGTAGTTTCAACCGGAAGCTTGACAAGTTCTATCGTTCATCCGAGGGAAGTATATAAAGGTGCTATACTATCAAATGCCGCAAGTGTAATTTTTATGCACAACCACCCTTCAGGGGATCCTGAACCATCAAATGATGATATAGAAATAACAAAAAGGCTTGAAAAAGCAGGAAATATCTTAGGTATAGATGTACTGGACCATATAATAGTTGCCTCAGGTGGGTTTTACAGCTTCAGGCAGAATAACCTCATTGGTGGTAGGGAGTAGAAGGGAGAGCAAAGATGTGGATATATGACTACAAAACCAAGAAGGAATACTTTGCAAGCTCTCCCAGATCCAAATTCTACAATTACAGAAGTATAGTAGTTGAACCTGTTCCAGGAAAACCCTGCACAATTTTAATAAAAAAGGAAATGGAGGAGGGAAGAAAACCGAAAAGGATATTCGAACAGCTGGATATATTCAAAAATTAGAATATTAAAGGAGTGAATTATGAAATGGATTAAAAAATGGAAAGTTAAAAGTTCATCAGGAAGCGGCTATTATGTAGTTGCTGTTGATAAAGACGGTAATTATGGCTGCAGCTGTCCGGCATGGAAGTTTAGAAGGAAAGAGTGCCATCATATTATTAAGGTAAAGCAATCCGGATCGGAAGAAGTAGTAATTGCAAGCAGGCCAGAGGCAATACCTGCCAGAGTGACAAAGCCGATATTTAAGGATGGCAAGATACTATATCCGCTTATACCAATTGAACCTTTTGATACACATATGGAAGCTACGATTGTTTCATTTATGCTAAAGTATGGCTGGTCTATGACAGAAATTAAAGAGCGTAGGCACTTGCCAAATTCATGGACAAAAAAAGCTGTTCTGGCTTATATTGAAAAATATGGAATGAAAGAATATAAGAAGATATAAAGACCTTTTATATCTTAGTGTTTACTAATTTCATCTTTTTAAAATTGGTATAAGAAACCATTGGACAGTTTTAAAACCTTACGCCTTACCAACTATTAATTATTTTGGAAGGCATAATGAAATTAATATCATCAGTGAAAAAGGGATTTATCAGTTTTATTTAAATATTAAATGATCTAATCCTTGCTGTTTATTCTAAGTTTACACACGGCTCACATTAGAAAAGCCATATACAGAGTATTTATTTCGTTATAGGTGAATCGGCCTGCTTATAGCTACATTTGACTTCCCAAGATATATACGGAAGAACCTGTCTTTTGTAGTGTCAAGGCCAAGCCTGCGGGGAGATACTGTTTTTTGAGCATAAACCACTTACGTTATTTATCCCTCAAAATTCTTGCAGGCAAGAACCACAGTATCTCCGCCTTGACACCAGACAGAACCTTCCGTTAAAAGCAGCGCATGGAAGCCAAATGTATTTATGAAAGGAGAAAGAGATGAAGCTTATGACTAAAGAGTTAGAAGCAAGGTTTAAAGAAGTTGGTTCTCAGGAAGACAATGAAGACCCAATAATAATTGCCAAGTACTTTAATCCCTCTGGAGCTGGAACATGGTATGCTACGGAATATAATCCGGAAGAAAGGATATTTTTCGGGTATGTTTCAATCTTTGGCGATTTAAACGATGAATGGGGATATTTTAGCCTTGACGAGCTTGAAAGCTTCAAGGGTCAGTTTGGTCTGGGAATAGAAAGAGACCTTTATTTTGGAGAAAAAAGGGCAAGCGAAATTATTAATAAATAAGTAAGGAAAGGAGATAATATGAGTAGAAGAGCATATAGGGTTAAAAGAATAGTAACTGCTAAATATCCAAGCTTTAATCTCTCTTATGACCAAGAAATAGTAAGTATTTTAGAGAAGTGTACGGATTTTTATGATAGTTTAAACTTTTATGGAAACGGTATTATTGAAATAACAGATAAGGAATTTAAGGAGATAAAGGAAAAGCTTGAAGAGGTAATTTCTGAGCTTAAAGGCACTGAGACAAATCAACCGGAGAACAAGGAGAAGGCAAAGTCTTACAAAAAATTACTGGTTGAAATGGATAGAATAATTAAAAAAGAAGGCTATATATCTTATGAAATCTATTAAATGAAGGGATAGGGAAAATGCTAAAAAAGGTTAAATATAAAAATAAGATTTATACGGTAGACTACAGATTAAAAGAATTTAGATTCATTGAATATGGGAAAATGCCTGAATTTATTCCTTTTGATAGTGAACTTGGTATAAAGCTACTAAATATCACCGGGGAGGGGGATTATTATGAAATGTGAAAAATGTGGTTCAGTAAAATTTTATATTAGAAGTGTAGATATAACTTACGATAACGATTTTAGTAAATTGTCAGAAGAAGAAATGGAAGAGAATTTAGCTAATGGCAATTATATTAATTTTGATTGGTCTAAGGGATACAGCAAAGTTATATGCTCCAATTGCGGCGCTACTGTATTGGATTAGAGTTAGCAAAAAAAGAAATAGGAAAGAAATAAATATTGAATGGTAAACCTGGGTTTACCATTCAATATTACATTCTTATAAAGGATAATAAGCCACATAACTTGCTTACTATGTGTTATGCCATAATAAACCACCCACCCACCCACGAATAAAAATGCCCCAC
>Ga0315552_1000449_pt1 | contig 25687 bp, 21 predicted proteins | sample SalMarSW160170MG_2_FD_203102 | JGI IMG/M metagenome (GOLD analysis project Ga0315552, IMG submission 203102) | Salt marsh sediment microbial communities from the Plum Island Ecosystem LTER, Massachusetts, United States - Salt Marsh Sediment SW1601-70 ...
CTTCAAAGCCCGCTCTAGGTCATCTATAATTTCCAGATAGCGCCGGATGATGTTGCCCGCGGCAGTCTGGTGAGCCTGTTGGCGTTCGTGCTCTACCCGTTTCTTGAAGTTAGCGAATTCCGCCCGCGCTCGTTGCCAGCCATCCAAATACTCTTCGGATTTCCGGCGGATTTCTTCCAACTCTTTTCGCAAATCGGCAATATCATCTTGAACGCCTTCACCGATAACCTGTAATTCCTCCAGGGAAGATTCTTCTGCCAAGGCCTCATTGGCTTGCCCTGATTCTCCTTTTTCGTCGCTCTTGCCTTCCATTTCGATTTCGTCTAAAGCCTCTGGTTGAACCGTTTTTTCTTTAGCCATATTTTCCTTGTTCATCCTCCACAAGCATGGAACCCTTTAATAAATCAGCCTTTCTATGAACTAATGCTGCTCGTTTGGGTAAAATGAATAAAGCGCGCCTGCCATTGCCCAGCTCATTCCCCGTGCAAATCCACTACCAGATCACTCAACAAGCCAGCTACGAAGCGCACCGTTGAGATAGTGCGTCCATAAGCCATTCGGATGGGACCCAGTACACCCAACGTTCCGGTCGCCAGACCGGGAGCGCCGTAACGCGCTAATACCATCGAGCACTGGCGTAACTCCTCCCAGGTGTCTTCTCCACCAATCAAAACCTGGACTCCGCCTACGCTGCTGGTCAAAATTGTGCGCGTCAGCAGATCCTCCAGTAAAGAACGCTCTTCAAAAACCCTCAAGGCTTGGCGGGCTCCTTCCGTTTCGGCAAATTCGGGCTCAGCCAACACGTTGGTCAAACCATCCCGGTAGACCTCCCCGCCCAAAATGGCTGAGGAGCGTTCCATCTCTTCGCCGGTCAGCTTCAACACGTCCTGCGCCAAGGTGTCCATTAGCCCGGAGAGTGATGAAAGGCTCTCTGCATCCAATCCTTGACAACGTTCGTTAATTTCGAGGGCAACCGCGCTCAACTGTTCTTGCGAGGCTGGCTCGGCCAGTACCAGCATCTGCTGGCGCACCTCGCCGCCCGTCAAAACCAGCACCATGAGCACCTGGCGGCCTAAAGTAGAGATCAACTCCAGGTGTTTGAAACGCGCCTTCTCTGGATGTGGGGCGGTAACCAGTGAGGCCGCCTGGGATTGGTGAGCCAGCACAGATGCAGCTAATCGCATCCACTGGTCCACATCATGGCGAGCCTGGTAAAACTGGTGGGTGATGGTGCGCTTGATCTCCACGGGCAGGTCGGTATGGCCCATCAACTGGCGTACAAAAAATCGATAACCCTCTTCCGTAGGCTCTCTTCCCGCCGAGGTATGTGGTTGCCGAAGGTAACCCATCTCGGTCAAATCGGCCATCTCGTTTCGCACGGTGGCTGAGCTGAAGTCGAGCCTGAACTTCTCGACCAGGCGCCGCGACCCCACCGGTTGTGCCGTTTCTATGAAGTCTCGGATCACCAGGGCCAGGATCAATTTCTGCCGTTCGCTGATATCTGCCATCTTATACCCTATGTATTAGCACTCTCGTAACGAGAGTGCTAAGTAGCGCAAATACGATAATACCACGGGGGTCGCAGAACGTCAAGAAATCAAACCTTTAGGGCAAACCCTTCTTATAAGATGTTAACACGCCCTCAAAATCAGCTGGAATATTTGCGCAGCTGTTTTAGAACTAGCGCGAAATCTTTCGGATAAGGTGCCTCAATCAACACTGTCTCCTCAATATTAGGATGTTCGAGCCTCAAAGACCGCGCATGCAGACCCAGCCGGTCCAAGAGAGGGTTCTCTGCTCGGAAAGCCCTTTTTTGATACTTGGGTTTTATTTGAGAAAGGTAAACTCCTGCACCATCCCCGTACAAGTGGTCGCCTACGACCGGCAAGCCGAGTGCTGCCAGATGTACTCGCACCTGGTGAGTTCGTCCAGACTGGGGGTTGGCTGCAAGCAGGCTGAAGCTTCCAAAACGCTCCAATACGCATAGCCTGGTGACCGCAGCTTTACCTTTGCGTTGGTCTACAACCGTGCGATGGCGGCGATCACGATTGGGCTGCAGTCGCAAATTCACCGTCTGCTGTCGCCAGGGTGGATCGGCAGCAACCAAAGCATGGTAAATTTTCTCAATCTGCCGGTCTTCAAATTGCCTGTTTAGCGCCCGGTGCGTCTCTGCCGAGCGAGCAAAGATCATCACCCCGCTGGTGTCCCGGTCCAGGCGGTGCACCACCCACAGCCGGCCGTAAACCGGCTCTAGCAGGCCGCGCAGGTGGGGCAGGTGCGGGTCGTAGCCATCCGGCAGGCTCAGCAGCCCGGCAGGCTTATTGACCGCCAGCAGGAATTCATCATCCCACAGCACGAGCTCCTCGAAGTTCATTTCCGTCGGGCGTCTCCTTTACCCGCGCCATAAAAAGACCTGCCAGGATCATGAAGGTAGCCGAGAAGATAAACATAATGCGGTAATTGCCCCCCGTCAGATCAACCAAGATGCCTACCACTTGAGGGCCAGCCACCGCTGCAATGTTGGAGGCAAAGTAATACAATCCGGTGAATGCGCCAATGCGGGCATCGCCACCCACGTCGTATACCATTGGGAGGGAATTGACGTTGATTAAAGCCCAGAAAAATCCCGCTGGCACCAGCAGCAAGATCAGCATGATCTGGTTGCTGACGATCAGGCCAAAAAGAAAAAGCAGCGTCAGACCCACGATCCCCGCCAGGATCATCCTTTTACGTCCAAAACGGGTCGCCAGCAAACCGCTGGGGACTGCAAAGAGCACGAACATAAGGGCTAAACCCGATGTCAGGATCGCCATCCTGCCTTCGTTAATGCCCAGCGTAAATTTTCCAAACGATGAGATCCAGGTTTCCAGGGCGTTATAGCCCATAAACCAGCACAAAATCGCCAGTAGGATCAACAAACCTGAGCGGTCCGCAGCTCCCAGGACTTCCCTCAGGTTCACCCCGAAACTGCCGCCACGTTTCTCGTTCTCTGGTTGCTGGGGTGCTTCAGGCTCCCGCACAAACAGCAGAACCACTCCTATGGCCACCAACAGCACCACGCTCCCAAAAACAAACGGCGTTATTCGACCGAGTTTATATAAGGCCCCGCCCACAAGGAATGCCAAGATCGCCCCCACCCCGCCCATCAAATTGATCACGCCGTTGGCAGTACTGCGCTGCGTAGCCGGGAAAAGGTCCCCCAGCAGGGCGATGGTCGGGGCGCGAAACAAAGCCATGGCGATGTTGGTTAACAGAATAGCGAACATTATGCCCACCGGTGAACGCATCACTGGTACAGCGATAAAGAACAACGCCGCCAGCGGCGCTCCGATCAGCATCCACGGTTTACGTCGCCCGATACGGGTGCGGGTGCGATCAGACCGTTCTCCCACGACCGGCTGCACGAACATGTTCAGATAATTATCCCAGGTCATGATGAACCCGATCAAACTGGCCGATAAGGCAAAGTCCTCTTTTAAAAAAATAGGGACGAAGTTGTTAAAAATCGGCCATATCAGGCTTATTCCTAAGAATCCAAATCCAAGCACGAAGGTCTTGCGATAGGGGAAGCGCAGGTTCATAGGGAGGGCTCCTGTGTTTCTAATTTCTTTAGAAAATCGCGATCTTCTGGGGTAAGCTCGGCGTTTTTCAACAGGTCGCCACGTCGTTGCCAGGTGCGCAAGAGCGCCTGCTGGCGCCGCCAACGAGCAATGCGGGCGTGATCGCCGGAGAGCAAAACTTCCGGCACGCGCCAGCCGCGGTACTCTGCCGGTCGGGTGTATTGTGGGTGCTCCAACAATCCGGAGGAGTGAGAATCCGCCCAAGCCCCTTGGGGGTCACCCAAGGCACCCGGCATTAGACGGGTGATCGCGTCGATGATAACCAGGGCAGGCAGCTCACCTCCTGTCAGCACAAAATCTCCAATCGAGATTTCATCCGTCACCAGGTGCTCTCGCACCCGTTCATCCACTCCCTCATACCGACCGCACAGCAGAGCCAGATGGTCGCCATACGAAAGCTCTTGGGCCACCTTTTGGTTGAATAATCGACCCTGGGGGGTAAGCAAGATCACCGGACGCTGCGGAGGTGTCCCCAACACCCCCTCTACCGCTGCGAAGAGCGGTTCTGGCTTTAGAACCATCCCACCGCCGCCGCCATAGGGCTCGTCGTCAGTGATATGGTGCCGGTCTGCAGCCCAATCGCGGAAGTTGTGCAAGCGCACCTCCACCAATTCATTTTGGCGAGCGCGCTGCAGGATGCTACTCTGTAAATAAGGTTCAAATACCTCGGGGAAAAGTGTGAATACCTCGAAAATCATATACCCATTCTAGTCGCAAGGGGACGGATTGGCAAGCAATTTTGGATCTTTGGGAATCCCCGTGGTAAAGGTTAGATGTGGGGGTGTTGGGCTGCGCCCGCCCAACACCCCCACATATCTACCCCATCACGGCAAATCCCAGAGAGCCGCAATTTTAGAGGTCATAGGCTTCTCAGGCAGGATCAGGGCGATTGCATCGACTGGTTTTCCCCTTGCGATCTCGCCAAAAAGCCGAGGATAGGCTTTTGCCGGGCAAGGCTTCCAGATGCAGGTGGTACTCAAGCCGATTTGTAGTCATCTTGACGCTCAATCATGAGAAATGGTAAGATGAGCATATGTATCTGAGAGGCAGCAAATGGAACATGAAGCGCAAGACTCGGCGCCGTCCCAACCCCTTCCGCATTCTGGTCATTCTCATTTTGATCGGAATCGCCCTGTATATCAACCAGGTTGTCGTGCCGGCTACGCCGCCTTTGTTTATCCCCACCGCCACGCCGACCCGCAGCCCAGAATCCTTTATCAACGAGGCCGAAGCGCTTTACCAAGCGGGTAAGTTTACCCAGGCGATCAACACCTATAAACAAGCCATTGCCGTAGAGCCCGATAACCCTTCTATCTACATCAATATGGCTCGCGCCCAGGTGTTCACCGCTCAGTACCAGGACGCCCTAGAAAGCTCCGAAAGGGCTCTGCTTCTGAACAACAGCAATCCTCTAGCGTACGCCGTAAAAGGCTGGGCTTTAGATTTTTTAGGCGATTACACCCAGGCTGAAGCCTCCATAAAACGTGCCTTAGAGCTCGACCCCAATAACGCCTTGGCGCATGCCTTCTATGCCGAAATCCTCATGGATAAAGCCCTGGTTGGTCAGGGAGATATCGGTTCTATAGACAAAGCTGCCGATGAATCCAAAATCGCTCTATCGCTGGCTCCCAACGCGTTAGAATCCCTGCGTGCCCGCGGCTACGTTCTCTGGAACACCGGTAATTATGAAGAAGCTATCAGAGAGTACAAAGCAGCCCTGGCAATCAACGATAAAATCGCTGACCTGCACATGGCCTTGGGATACAATTATCACGTATTGGGAGAATACGATCAGGCAGTCAATGAGTTTCTCCAGGCCCTGGCATTAAACCCCAACGACCCTCAGGCTCCTCTCGAAATCTCCCGCACCTACGCCACGGTGGGTGATTTCAGCCAGGCAGTCCAGTACGCAGATCAAGCGGTGAAGATCGATCCCCAGAACCCCAAGCTACACGGAAACCTGGGTTCCATGTATTATAAGAACAACCAGTTCGATAAAGCTCTCGATGAACTTTCCCTGGCGATCCACGGCGGCAGCATGCAGGATAGCACCCTGGTCGAAGGTGCTCCTTTAGACTATGGTAGCATGGCAGAGTACTATGCCATCTACGGCCTGACCCTGGCCAAAGCCAACCGTTGTTCAGAAGCGCTTCCTATTTTCCAAGCCATCCGCAGCGGAGTGCCAGATGACGAGATCAATGTCTACAACGCTGAGCAGGGTCTAGTCATTTGCCAGGAAAACCTGAATACCTCTAACCCCGAAGAGGGCACCCCGGAAAGCTCCACACCCCAGCCTGAAGCGACACCTGCTCCATAACCCGGACCTGGCGCTCACCACAGTAGCTCGCGAGTTAATTTACAATCATGGACCGAGACATCACCGGAAAACGACCTCATTTCCGCCCCCAGAATCACCGTTCAAACCCATACCGTATTTTGCTGTGGTTGAGCCTGATTGCCGGGGGAGTGTGGCTGTTCTTCCAGGTGCAAAACGGTCAGGTGCAACCCCTTTTCCTTCCCACGCCCACGCCCACACGGACAGCTCACTCCTACACCTTGGAGGGCGAAACCCTGTTTGATGCCGGTGATCTCACCGGAGCCATCACCGCTTACCAGGAAGCTACTAGAGTTGACCCCCAAGATGCTCAGCTGTGGTCCAATCTTGCGCGTGTCCAAACCTACTCCTCCAGTCTGCTAAGCAACGATACCGACCGGTTCGAACGGTTGAAAGATGCCTTAAATTCTATCGACCAAGCCATCGCCCTTAAACCGGACGATCCTGCCGTGCTTGCCACCCGTGCGCTGGTGCTGGATTGGTATGCTTCCAGCTATCTGCTCAGTGAGGATGAACGTCAGTCATCTCTCAATGAGGCAGAAAAAGAAGCTGCCCGAGCCTTTAACCTGGATCCCGAGAACGCCAAGGCCCTGGCTTTTTACGCTGAGATCCTGGTCGACCAGCAGAAATGGTCCCAAGCCCAGCAGTATGTCGAACAAGCTGTCCTGCTAGATCCTGGTTCTATGGATGTTCATCGCGTCTACGGGTATGTGCTCGAGTCCCTTGGCCAATACCGCCAAGCCATAGAAGAATATCAAAAAGCGGCTGATATCACCCCCAACCTGACTTTTCTCTATATTTTCATCGGTCGTAACTTTCGTACGTTAGACGTGCACACCCGGGCCCTCGAATTCTTTGAGAAAGCCGCCAATATTAACGACCAGCTGGGGATTAGCGATCCGGTACCGTACATTGAAATCGCCAAAACCTATTCACGCGATGGCGAGTTTTTTATCGCAGCCATCAACGCCCAAAAAGCTCTCCAGTATGACCCCTCAAATGCAAACACCTACGGCCAGCTGGGAATCATTTATACCAAAGCTCGCAACTACGAAGGTGCCCGGCCCGCTTTAAAGTGTGCCGTTATCGGGTGCAGCGCTGATGAAAACGAAACCGCTAAAGAAATCATCGATCAGGGGGTAGCGGTCCAGAGACTCCCGCTCACCTCTGGCACTGTAGCCTTTTATTACCTGCAGTACGGCTCGGTGTTAGCAGCTCTCAGCCGACCAAACCAGAACTATTGTCCGGATGCTCTGGAAGTTTTGGAAGAAGTTCGGGCAGCTTATCCGGATGACGCTGTATTCAATGACATTATCAATGAAAATGAGGCCATCTGCAAACTGGTCGGAAACACCCAGAGCCCCTGAGACAGCATTCGTGAGGGACCAGATTAAAAATAGCCGGGAGTCGGCTATCAACTTTCATTCCCATAAAACATCAGATTTTCGTTAATATTTTAAATCCCCCTTGACTTTCCCGAAATAATTAGGTATGATTTGACCACAAGTTAGCACTCGATAGTCGAGAGTGCTAACTTGCCTGCATGTAACCTGTCGACTTAATATCCCAATTCATGATCAGGAGGCAAGTATGTCAATTTCTCTAAAACCCCTGGGAAACCGTATCGTGATCGAACCCATCGAGCAGGAAGATATTACTGCTGGAGGGATCGTTCTACCTGAAACGGCCAAGGAAAAACCTCAAAAAGGTAAGGTCCTGGCTATTGGTCCCGGTGAGCGTAACGACAGTGGGGATCGGATACCCATGGACGTTGCCGAAGGCGACACCGTGCTGTATGCCAAGTACGCTGGCACGGAGATTAAAATGGACGGCAAGAAATTGCTGATCCTGCGCGAAAGCGACTTGTTGGCAATTGTTTCATAAAACTAACTAAACTTTAATTCTGGAGGAGCAAAAATCTATGTCAGCTAAACAGATCGTATTTTCGGAAGAAGCTCGCCGCAAGTTGCAGCGCGGCATGGATACCCTTGCAAAAGCAGTTGTCACTACGCTGGGGCCAAAAGGTCGGAACGTATCGCTCGATAGAAAATTTGGATCTCCCACCATCACCCACGACGGCGTCACGGTAGCCAAAGACATCGAGTTGGAGGACCCCTTCGAGAACATGGGGGCGCAATTGCTCAAAGAAGCCGCCACCAAGACTAACGATATTGCCGGTGACGGCACTACCACTTCGACGGTATTGGCACACACGATCGTATCCGAAGGCATGAAGAACCTGGCTGCCGGTTTCAACCCCATGCTGCTCAAATGGGGCATCGAAGCCGCCACAAAAGCCGTAGTTGATAGGATCACCGAACAGGCCATTGAAGTTACTACGAGAGAGGATATTGCCAATGTCGCCTCCATCTCCGCTCAGGACCGCCAGATCGGTGAACTGATCGCCGACGTAATGGATAAGGTCGGTAAGGATGGCGTAATCACCGTGGAAGAGTCCAAAGGTCTGGAATTTGAAACCGAATACGTCGAAGGTATGCAATTCGACCGGGGTTATATATCCCCCTATTTCATCACTGATCCGGAACACATGGAAGCCGCGGTTGAAGAACCTTATCTCTTGATCCATGACAAGAAAATCTCGGCTGCTCAGGACATTGTCCCCCTGCTGGAGAAGATGGTGCAGGTAGGTAAGCGTGAACTGGTGATCATCGCTGAAGATATCGATGGCGAAGCCCTCGCCACCCTGGTATTGAACAAATTACGCGGTATGCTCAACGTTATAGCTGTCAAAGCGCCCGGATTCGGAGACCGGCGAAAAGCTATGCTGCAGGATATCGCCATCTTGACAGGCGCCACAGTCATCTCTGAGGAGACCGGTCGCAAACTGGAAAGCGCCACCATCCAAGATTTGGGCCAGGCTGAAAAGGTTTCAGTCACCAAAGAGGACACCACCATTGTGGGTGGCAAAGGCGAAACAGCCCAGATCAAGGGGCGTATCGAGCAGATTCGCGTCGAAATCGATGACAGCACCAGTGATTACGACCGCGAAAAACTGCAAGAACGCCTTGCTAAGCTCTCCGGTGGTGTAGCTATCATCCGGGTGGGTGCTGCCACCGAGACTGAATTGAAAGAAAAGAAGCATCGTGTCGAGGACGCTCTCTCAGCTACCCGAGCTGCAGTGGAAGACGGCATCGTTCCTGGTGGTGGCGTCGCTTTGATCAACGCCATGAAGGCTCTGGATGATCTCAAGATGGATTATGAGGACGCCCAGGTCGGTGTAAAAATTGTGCGCAAAGCCTTGGAAATGCCCATTCGCAAGATAGCTTCCAACGCTGGTAAAGACGGTTCTGTGGTCCTCGAAACCGTACGACAGCAGCAGAAGCAGAAGAAGAATGTGAACTTCGGCTTTAACGTTATCACTGAAGAATACGTCGATATGGTCAAGGACGGCGTTATCGATCCAGCCAAAGTCACCAGGGGCGCTCTTGAGAACGCCGCCTCCATCGCGGCTATGATCCTAACCACGGAAGCCTTGATTACTGACATACCAGAAAAAGAAAAACCACCCATGCCACCCATGCCGGAATACTAAATCACTAAATGTCTGTGGTGGTGTAGCTGTGGGTCGACGGCCTGCAGCTACATCACCCATCCCAACGCTGATCCTCAATCACGGATTCTACTGAAAGCGGATTGGGGCGGGTTGACCTAACCCGCCCTATTTCTTTGACAAAACCCCCGGCTCATGTTAAAATCACAATTCGAAGAGGACCTTGACGTCTGGCCGGACTTCCGGCCTGTTATTAATGCCCGCATTCCCACGTTCATTTCTAAGTTTGTGGTTATCGGAAAATATTAATCCCCGGCCAGCGCACTCTTGCCGGGGTTTTTCTTATATTCATATAAGAGACGCTGGTTTTAGGACATGGTTTACCCAGTTTTAGGATTTGTTGGGGGGTTGAGCGGGCTTTACCTGCTCCCCTGAAAAGACCTTTGACTGCCTAACTTACGAAAGGTTTAAGCACACAATACCCACCGAATTGAGGTATATCTCTAGCAATTAGGATAGATCAAACTCAACAGTCCGGTGGCAATCAAAAAGGTTAATAGTACAAGAAATGAGTAACAAAAAACTACGTATTATCCCCCTGGGAGGCTTGGGGGAAGTCGGTAAGAATATGATGGTCTACGAGTATGGAGAAAACATCATGATCGTAGACACAGGCATTATGTTCCCCGAAAACGACATGTTGGGGATCGACTATATCATCCCCGATTTTAATTATTTGCTGGATAAAAGTCATCTGGTACGCGGCATCATCATCACCCACGGTCATGAAGATCACACAGGAGCAATCACCCATGTCATGGAGGCAATTGATGCCCCTATCTATGCCACCTCACTCACGCGCGGTTTACTGGAAGTCAAACTGGCGCGCAGCCATATGCTCGACAAGGTGACCCTCAACACGGTACAGGCCGGAGACACGGTCAATATCGGCCCATTTAAAGTTGATTTATTCCATGTCTGCCACTCCATTCCCGATGGCGTCGGTTTGGGAATCACTTCCCCGGCCGGTCTGGTGGTGCATTCCGGCGATTACAAATTTGATCACACACCGGTAGACAACTGGCCCACCGACTACGCCAAGCTGGGCGAATTCTCAGGCCGTAATGTCTTGGCACTACTCTCCGACTCTACCAACGCCGATAAACCCGGTTGGACTCCCTCGGAGCGGGTGATCGACCCGGCTTTCGACCAAGTTTTCAAAAGCGCTCCAGGTCGTATCATCATTTCCAGTTTCGCTTCTTTGATTTCGCGCATGCAACAGGTGGCAAACGCTGCAGATCGCCATGGTCGTAAGATGGCTTTTGTGGGCACCAGCATGGTTGAAAACGCAAAAATGGCTCGTAAACTAGGCTACCTGGATATACCTGACAGATTGCTTGTCAGCATCGATAAAGCCTTGAAGATGAAACCCCAAGAATTGGTCTTAATGTCTACCGGCACTCAGGGTGAACCCTCATCCATTATGGGTCGTCTTTCTACCGGTACAAATCGACAGTTCGATGTCATGCCCGGCGATACCATCGTGCTCTCTTCACATCCCATTCCTGGAAATGAAGAAAGCGTTTACCGCACCATCAACCGCCTGTTCCGGCGTGGAGCTAACGTGATCTACGAGCCTATTGCCCCCGTCCACGTTTCCGGCCATGCCAGCCAGGAGGAAATGAAGCTGCTCCTGCACCTTGTCAAGCCGAAATACTTCATCCCCATCCATGGCGAACTCCGTCACTTACAGCAACACTCCCAAATCGCTCAGATTTTAGGCATCCCCGCCGAAAATATCGTCGTAGTTGAAAACGGCCAGGTGATTGAGTTTGAAGATGGGCAGATGAGCCTGGGTGAACGCGTGCCCGGTGGATATGTTTTCGTGGATGGATCCGGTGTCGGCGATGTAGGTCCCAGCGTGGTGCGAGAACGTGAAGCCTTGGCCAAAGATGGTATCGTCGTAATAAGCCTGGTGCTTGATAAAAACACCGGGAGCCTGCATGAAGAGCCCGAAATTATCACTCGCGGTTTCGTGTATAAGGATGATGCCAAGGACCTGTTAGCCACAACCCGCCGCCGTATCGTTGAGACAATCAGCCTCGGTAATGGCAACCTGCAAAACGACATTGAACAGGTAGCCAAAGCGCTCTTCTATAACGAGACCAAACGCCGTCCCATGGTCTTTGTAACCGTGAACCGGGTTTAATCCTTGAAGCGAGTGTAATACCCCTGCATCAGCCTTACCCCCAACGCCATCTATTTTCTTTCCAGCCATGCTCACCCAGTAAAGGCACAAAGGCGACTGGGACAATCTGGTCGCTGTCGTAGCCATAAGCACGGCGATACCAGCGCTCGAGGAACTGCCCACTTCGCCCGCCAACTGGAACCACCAGGCGACCATCTTCAACGAGTTGGTCAAGCAATGGTTGCGGAACGCGCGGTGCCGCGGCTGTCACTACAATACCGTTGTACGGGGCGTATTCAGGTAATCCCTGGGAACCGTCTCCTAAGTGCACGTGCACGTTGGTATACCCCAAAACCTGTAGAATAGCTGCAGCTCTCTTTATCAATAGCTCGTGACGTTCTATCGTATGTACTTCTTTGGAAAGATAGCCCAAGATAGCAGCCTGGTAGCCCGAACCAGTGCCGATTTCGAGAACTTTATCGTCTTGCTCCAAGACCAGCAATTGGGTCATTAAGGCGACGATATACGGCTGGGAGATGGTTTGTCCATTGCCGATCGGTAGAGGACCATCAGCATAGGCGAGATGGCGATGTTCCGGCGGGACAAACCGGTGGCGTGGCACCTGCTGCATAGCCTCTAACACGCGCTTGGATCTGATGCCACGCGCCATCAACTGTTCCTCAACCATACGCTCTCTTTCGATGACAAATCGATCGTTTTCTTCCATTGATAAATGGCTGTTGTTATTACTACTCGATCAACGCTGATCCATTTCTTCCAGCAAGGCGCGCCAGAACACGTCACGTTCTCCTGGAACGTAGGGGATATACAACGCCAGGCGGTCGACTAACCCACCATAACGCTCTTTTAAAGCTGCGGGCAAATCCCCAGGTTCAGCCACGATCGCAAAGGTAGCCAACATCTCATCGCTGATCAGGCCTGCCATCTCGCTCCACCGGCCACGCCCTGCTAGCGCAGAAAGCCTCTCACCCACCTCATCCCAACCATGCTGCGCCATTACTGGGCGATAAGACGGTGTTGAAGCGTAGAAGGCGATCTGCGAGCGAACCAGGCGATCCTCATCGGGCGATATCACCACGAAAGCCGTCGTCGATATTTTTATATCGCTGCGCTTTCGCCCAACTTTGGTTGCTCCCTGCTCAATGGCTGGGATAATCACCTCACTGAGGTACTTGGTTGAATGGTAAGGGTGCGCGTGGAAACCATCGGCGACTTCCCCGGCTAAACGTGCCAAGCCAGTGTTCACACCCGCGATGTATATGGGAATCTGGGGGTAATCGATCGGACCCGGGTTGAAAAAAGGGGTCATCAAGGTCAGCTTATAATGTTCGCCGCGGTAATTCAAGCGATCGCCGCTCTGCCAGGTGTGCCAAAAAGCTCGGATGGCAGTGATTTGTTCCCGAAGTTTTCCGACCACCGAATTTGGCCAGGGCATGCCAAAGCGACGCTCGATATGGGCTTTTACCTGGGTGCCCAACCCCAAGATGAAACGACCACCGGAAGTTTGAGCGAGATCCCAGGCGGTGTAAGCCAGGGTTGCCGGGCTGCGGGCAAAGGCAATCGCAACCGCCGTTCCAAAGTTTATCGAGCGGGTATGTTCGGCGATTAACGCCCCCGGTAGAAAAGGATCATGCTGCGTCTCACTCGTCCACAAGGCTTTAAAGCCTATGCCTTCAGCAGCCTTGGCGATATTCGAAACTTCGCTCAGGGATGTCATAGGAAGTGCAGTATCCAGGATCATTCGTCAATCCTTGTCAACTCAACATATACGCCACCAACCACTGAGTGGTTGCCATCAGGGAATCCATATGGGTGCGTTCGTAATTATGGGAGGCATCCACACCCGGACCGATTAAGGACACAGCTACATCGCCGCCTGCCCGCCAGAAAGCCTCTCCATCCGATCCGTAATAAGGATAAATATCGATTTTATGAGGGATTTCATATTCTTCAGCCAGTTCCAACAGCCGCTGGTTCAAGCCGTGATGGTAAGGTCCGCCCGAATCCTTCACACACAGCGTAGCATGGAATTCATCGGAAGTCTGCCCTTCGCTGACCGCCGCCATATCAACGGTCACCAATTCAACTACCTCCGGGGGGATACCAGCCGAAGCCCCATGGCCGACCTCTTCGTAATTACTAATTTGCAGGTAAGTTGTCTGAGTAGGCTGCATTTGTGCAGTTTGTAAGGTTTTTACCGCTGCCATAATACAAGCTACACCGGCCTTGTCGTCCAGATGGCGGGACCGCAGGAAACCATTGGCAGTTTCCACGCGCGGGTCAAAGGCCACAAAATCCCCCACGTTGACACCCAATACGCCCGTCTCGTGTAATGAAGTAGTGCGTGCGTCCAGGCGCACTTCCATATGATCATCATCCCGTTTGAGCTCGTTCACTTCTTTCCCATAGACATGAATGGAGGCTTTCGTCATCAAGATCGATCCGCGCACGCTCCCCCCCTTCCTGGTAAAGATCGTACACCCCTCCCCTTCAACCGTATTCCATGCGAACCCCCCGATTTTGGTCAATTTCAAACGACCGTTAGACTTGATCTCTTTTACCATGGCGCCCAAGGTATCCGTGTGGGCCGTCAGGGCTCGAGGCGCCTCCGCTTTCAGCCCCCGCCACTTCACGACTAGCGCTCCTTTGCGTGTTTTGGAGATCTCTAGGATGGGGAAGGCTTTTAGATTTGCTTCAACCCAGGTGATGGCCTTATGTGTATATCCAGTCGGGCTGGGGATGCACAGAAGTTCAACCAACGAACTATGTAAGTAATCTTGGTCAATTGTAGGTAGAGGCATTGTTCCTCCACAATATGGGATAGGATCACAACCCTTTCACAAGCCAGCACTTACCTGAAATCCAGATCAGGATTCGGGAGCCAGTTTCTCGAATTCTGATATGATCTGCCGCCATTGATCGGGCACAAGAATTGTTTGACTGCTACGGTAATCGTAAGCCACCAGCACAGACGAACCACGCGCTAATTCGACCCCAGAATGAGCATCCTCCAGCAGGTAGTTCATCTCAAGGCTTTTGTTGCCTATCCTGGACACCCGCGCCCCCACACGCAGCTCCTGTCCGAAGTGAATGGGAGCCAGATATGTCACATGGACATCTGCCAGGATAATGCCGACATCCATAAAAGAATCCCCATTCCATAGGCCCAACTGGTGGACATATTGGATGCGCGCCTGTTCCATGTAGGTCAGGTAACGCGCGTTGTTGACGTGTCCTTGTGGATCCAGGTCACCGTAACGCACTTCGATTGGGTGGTAAAAGCGGAACCCAAGCACAATATCATTATAACCGCTCAAATGCATTTCCAGTCAAACCGACCGGTATCACATTGTGTCCGAAATCCGCTGATGCAAAGAATTACTCTGATCAAGCATTCAAATCCCTATTTTCTACCAGGCAGAATCCCTGCGGTATAATGGGGCGCATGGAAAATGCAAACCTAGATGAAACCAGACCGACACCTGTCGGCGATGAAACCGATCCCACACAGCTGCACACTGGCGAGAGCCAGACCTCCAACCAGAATGATGTTCAATCTATGGCTGATTCCAGCGCGCCGGTAATCCAGACCCCCCCTAATCAGCCTCCCGACAATCCGCCTCCAACCGGTGAAGAAATTCAAGAGGCTAGCCGCTCCCATGCCTGGCGTTGGTTAATTCTGCTAGGCTTTTTAGCCCTGCTGGCAATCGCCGGAGCGAGCGCCTTTGGAGGCTACCGTTCTGGCATCTCTCAAAGAACCAGCCTGGAAGCCACCCAAGTCGCTCAGCAAGTTGACGAACAGTTCCAGCTAGGCGTGCAGGATTTGGCAGCCCAGCACTATGAAGTCGCTCGCCAGCGCTTTGAATATGTCATCCAGCTGGATCCCGATTATCCTGGCGTGACTGAGAAACTAGCCGATGTGTTGTTGGAGTTGAATACTACCGCTACGCCCACCATAGCGCCGACAGCTACCCTCTCCCCTACTCCAGATTTGCGCGGCGCAGAGGAACTTTTCTCCCAATCTCAAATGCTTCTGGCTGACCACAAATGGTCAGAGGCTATCGATACCCTGTTACAGCTGCGTAAAGATAATCCCGATTACCTGCCTGTAAAAGTGGATTCTATGTTGTATGTAGCCTTGCGCAATCGTGGCGTGGAAAAAATCTTGAACCAGGCCGACCTGGAGGGCGGCACTTACGATTTAGCTTTGGCTGAACGTTTTGGACCTCTTGACGTGGAAGCCCAGAATTATCGCACCTGGGCAGATTTATACGTCACCGGCGCCAGTTTTTGGGAATTAGACTGGAGTCAGGCGGCTTATTACTTTGACCAACTTCTCCTGGTTGCTCCCAATTTGCGCGACAGCTCTAATCTCACGGTGACGGAACGTTTCCGGATCGCCTCGATTAAATATGGAGATATTCTAGCCGAGGCCAAAGAATGGTGCCTGGCTCAAGAGCAATACCAGGCTGCCCTGAATCTGGGCTCAGACCCTGCCGTCGAGCCCACGGCCTCCTGGATAACCAAGAAATGTGAAGACGCCAATAAACCAAAAGAAGAACCCACCCAGGCACCTGCCATTGAAGCTACCCCAACCCCAACTCTGGAAACTACGCCTGAGGTCACTCCTGAGGTTACTGCCACTCAAGAGCCTTATCCACCACCCACTCCATGACCAATCCCTCGGAGGTTACCCCTTATTAGGCGCTTACCCTGGCTTTTTGGTTCCATATGCTCGCCACTGTCATCTGGATTGGTGGTCTGTCTTTGCTGGTGCTTATTATCCTGCCAGCAGTTCAAAGCAATTTTAAATCCGGAGACTATGCCGAGCTTATCGGGAAAATCCAAATCCGGCTCGATTCCGTTGGTTGGTTGAGTTTAATAGTGCTGGGGGGCACCGGTTTGATCCAGATGAGCGCAAGTCCCAATTACCAGGGCTTTCTGGCCATTTCCAACCGCTGGTCTGCTGCGATTCTCCTCAAACATTTGGTGTTTTTGGGGATGGTAGTTGTCAGCGCTTACCTGACCTGGGGGTAAATACCGGCTCAGCGTCGGTCGGCGTTACTGGAAGCCAAAGGCCAGGTTGCACCACAGGCCGAACGCCTTCACCATCGCGCCGTGTGGCTTTTGAGGCTTTATTTACTTTTCGGCATACTGGTCCTGGGCTTGACCGCTATGGCGCGCGCCTCCTGAAATACTCCCCCAATTTATTGCCTGCTTGATATAGTATCTTGAAATGTAATCCAGAAGTGGGTGTTGTTCCTTACCTTTAGATCACACTTTGGGATTATTCTTATTCCTTCAAGAGCTGGGCCGCGGGCCAGTGTATAAACGGTAAGGTTCCTCCGGATAATAATGATAGATGGCACGCTGGGGGAAATCATCTGTCAGCTTTGCATCCCCCAGGGGACCTCGACTGTAAGCGAAGATAAAGGGAGAGTCCAGGCTGGGATCTTCTAACTCCAGTAATGCTCCGTAGCCCATCCACTTTTTTGAGTGTACAATGACTAAAGCCGGGGTCAACTTCTGGGCTTGAGGGCTGAGGAAAGGCGTCAAATCGGCGCGCTCTATACCGTATAGACCTTGCATCTTATCCAATCGAATTGGCGTATAGAACAATAAATTTGCAGAAACCAGCAAAGCCAGGAAAGCTGTCATTAGCAAAGGCCGGAGGCGCTTCCAACCCTGGTAGCTACGCCATCCTTCGTCCGGTCCGACCGGCCATCCTGCCAGAAAGGCGATACCAGCACCGCTCAATAAGGTCAGGCTGAAGAGCCCCTCAAAATAATAGCGCGGCCCGAATAACCACGATCCCACCCAATAGGCCATATAAAACAATACCAGGCAGGCAACCACGCTGCTGGTTAATAAAGCTTTCCAATTGCGGCGCAAGATCATCGCCACCAAACCAAACGGAAGAAAGATCCAAGAATAAGCCGCCCACCCAAATAGATCCCGGAAGCCCACCCTAAGACTGAAGCGCGTATTGATATATGCCAGCCTGAGATTATGTCCCTGTTCTGTAACGCCATATCCGCGACCGAAGCCGATCTTATCATAAGGCCACCACAGCAAATAGGGGTTGAGTAAGGCATCTCCAGTGACAGCATATTGCCACAAGAAATATAAAGATCCTAAAGCGAACACAATGAGACCCACTGCCAGCACATGGCGGCGGATCTGCCAGTTTCCCCTCACCAGTAAATACACGCTATGCAATCCAAATGGCAGCGCCACTGCCACAGCAGTCCCTGGCCGGGTGAGCGCCAGCAATCCGAGCGCGCCAGCTGCCGTCAAGGTTGGCAATTTCTGAGGAGGCAAGCGTCTGTCTCCAAACGAATCCAGCCATGCCAGGACAAACCCTATGGTCAGCACTAACCCAAAGGTATGGGAGAGCAGCGACCCAGAATTCATTAGGAAGAAAGGGGAACTCACGGTGAGCCCGGCTGCCAATAAACCTACCGTCTCGCCCAGGATCTTTTTGCCGAGCACATAGGTTAGCCAGATCCCCAACCCGGCTAATAAGGGATTGACGAGCGATCGCGCCCCCACACGCACCCCGATCCCCAGCAACACCGGCCATCCGGGCGGGTATTTCCCAAACCTAACCCCGTTATAGTCTATTACAAAAGGCACCAGGAAGCTGGGCGAATCTGGCGGCGAAGGCATGGTCAGGTGCCCTTCGGCGATCAAATCTGCCTGCCATACGTATGCAAATTCATCTTCGATGTGCGGGATGCCCTCAAAAACCCGAACTGTTACCAGATAGGTTGCCAAGACTGCCAGCAAGCTCAGCATCAAGGCAAGACGATCGGCTCTGGACATATGGATGTGGAAAGTTCTTGAGGAAAAGTTAAGCGCCAATGCTTTCTAGTGCTCGTAAAACAGCTGCGTGCAGGTGGTCGTTTGAAGCACAAACACCACGATTGCGAGCCAGAGTGCGTCCAGCCGAAAAGTCCAGGGGGTTACCATCCAGGTCGCTAACCTGCCCGCCAGCTTCTTCAACCAGCAATGAGCCAGCCGCTTGATCCCAAATTTTTTCCCGGTAGTTGGGTTGCTCCAGTGAAAGCAGTCGCAGGTACAATTCGCTCGCTCCCGCCGCCAACAAGGAGTATTTGGCCTGGCTATCCATCCTAACCGGCTCTGCTTGGATATCCAGCTCTCTGGCGAGGGCCTCCATCTCTCCAACGTTTGTATGGCCAGACTCAAAGGAACGCAACAGACGCGCCTGGCTTGGATCGTCCAAATCTGAGACATGCAGCGGGATATAGGTGGTGCTATCCCCCTGCAGCGGAGTTGTCCAGGTACCCTCACCACGCACAGCAAAAACCAGCGAACCAGATCCATCAAAATCAGATTGGTAACCTGCGACTAGGTTTGGACAGCCGAGCACACCAACCTGGACCTTTGCGTCCACCACTAATGCCAGCGCCACGGCGTATTGGTTGCCTCGTAAAAAACCCTTGGTACCATCGATTGGATCTAACGTCCAAAATCGCTTTCCAGGAGCGCCGTTACCCCTGTCGATCCACGAACATACCTTTGCAGGTTCGACATCAGGGGTAAAGGTTGTGACAAATTTGACAACGCCTTCCAGGGTAGCCCTTTCTTCGGGTTGCTGCAAGGCACTGGAATCCTCTTCGCCCACCAGTGAGTCATCGGGAAAGGCTTTATTCAGCAGGTAGCCTGTAAGCGCCTGAGAAGCAAAATCTGCAATGGTGACTGGCGAACGATCAGCCTTGGTAAGCGCTTGCGAGACCATTTCCGATTGTACGATTTTCACCAATAGGGCAGCCTGGCGGACTGCTTCCAGGGCGAAGCGTACTTCAGCAGTATTGAGACTATCTGGATAGTGTCTTTCGTTTATAATCATGGCTTAAATCAACTGGCTTATCTGATCGAAACCGATCACCGTAGGGCTTGTCTCCACCACCCCGCTCAAATCATAAGCCATCGCTCCATTTATTCTTACTGGTACCATCTGTCCCGGCTGGATATCTCCCTCGACGACGACCAACCCGTCGATCTCCGGTGCATCGCGGTAGGTCCGGCCCACAGACAATCCATCTCCTTGTCCTTCGATCAGCACATCCATGGTCTTACCTACAAAACCCTGATTCTTCTCCAATGAAATGTTTTGCTGCAATTCCATCAAGTGCTCCCAGCGTTCTTCTTTTACCTTCGGAGGGATAGGGTCACCCAAAGGTTCGCTGCTCGTACCCGGTTCGAAAGAGAATTGGAAGGCGCCCACCCGGTCAAAGCGAATCTCTTCAAGAAAATCAAGCAAAGTCTGAAATTCATCTTCGGTTTCTCCCGGATAGCCGACGATAAAAGTGCTGCGTAGCGAAAGTTCAGGCATTGCCATACGCATCTTTTCCAGGGTTCGGTATACCCACGCCATATTAGCCGGACGGCCCATCCTTCGTAGCATCGCAGGATGGGCATGCTGCAGGGGCATATCCAGGTAAGCTACGATCTGCGGGTGCTTTGCCATTGTCTCAATCAACCGGTCGGTCACATAGCCCGGGAAAGCATACATCAGCCGGATCCATTCTATCTGGGGGACCGCCGAAACCAGCCTATCCAGGAGCTTTGCCAGGCCATTTTTCAGTCCTAAGTCATGCCCGTAATCGGTGGTATCCTGGGCGATTAATATTAACTCATGCACACCCATATCCTGCAATACCCGGGCCTCCTCTAGGATCATCTCTATCGGTCGGCTGACAGCTGTTCCTTTGATCAAGGGAATGGCACAAAACGCGCACGGTCTCCGGCAGCCATCCGCGATCTTGATATAGGCACTGGCCCCCTGTACAGCTACCCGCCGCGCGCCGGCCTCATCCCTTCCCACCGTGGCGGTATCCGGCAAATGGTAAAGCATCTCGGGGTGTTTCCCACCACGCAACTTTTGAACCACCTGCACGATATCCATCCAGCGACGAGTGCCCAAGATTCCATCTATCCCTGGCACCTGGCGCACGACCTGCTTGCCATATCGCTGGGTCAGGCATCCAGCCGCGATCAATACTTGCCCATCCCGCTTCTGAGCCGCCAGCTCTGCGAGCACATGCAAGGACTCTTCTTTAGCTGGCCCGATAAACCCGCAGGTATTGACAATCAACACCTGGGCTCCAGTCGGGTTTTCAGCAGGCCGGTAGCCTGATTTCTCCAGGAGTTGCGCCATCGATTCAGAATCCACCGTGTTTTTTGAACACCCTAATGATTTAAGATGAAATGTTTTCGACTCCATAACCTGGTTACCAATTATCTAATCGTTAAATGAATTTAATCCATATCCTCAAGCATGACCTCTCTAATAATGGTTCGAAAATCAAGCCATGCCATTTCTTGAACACATGCTATTACCATCTCTCTCAAGGTACCGATGTGGCTTGAGGAGTTTCTGTTTGGGTTTGTGTTAGGTTGTTTTCCGGCGTGGCTGTAAATGTGGGGGTGGCCGTGATCGTTGGCGTCGGTAGCAACTCACCCTGTGGCGTAAACACCCGATCCACCACTTCACCAAATATGCCCATTGGTCCTAAATCGTTCTGATTAAAAATCAATTGTAAAGCTGCTCCATTTCCAGTAAGGATTTCAACTTCATCCTCGCCAGCAAACGAATAGGCGCTGCCAGGTATCACCCGGCCTTCCAATTCCACCTTGCCATCGACGGTCACGCGCAACCAGCTCCTTTGCCGCACCACCAAGGAGACTTGCACCGGACCACTACCAGCAGGAGTTGGCGGAATCTCTTCTATCACCGCCGTCTCAACTACTCCAAGGGTATCCACTCCCGCTTCCACTGTTGGGGGGGGCGCTCCAACGGATTTGGTTTCACTGGCAGCGCTAACTGTAGGCGAGGCAATCGCTTCGGAGGTAGCTGTAAGAGCCATATCTTCAGTAGGCATTAAGGCATCTGCGATCGAAGGCACAGTAACCGCAGCCTGCTCGCCGCTGCCTAAAGAGCTGATGCGTATGGCACCCCAAATTATAAAAGCTCCCAGAAACAAGACCAAAATACCCACCAACAAGAAATCACCGGAGAATACCCGCCAGAGGGGGGCCGGCACGCCTCGGGACCGTTTTTTATTCAATGGGCGCGGCCTAGTCGCCTGTTTTGCGACCAAACGAGCCTGCAATCCATCAGCAAAACGCAATAAGAGTGGTTCCGGATTCAGCCCTAAGAATACAGCGTAGTTTGACAGCATCCCTCGTCCTTGCACTGGAGAGGGGAGGTCGTCAAGGTTTCCCGATTCTAAGGCCTCCAAGTAATGGAGACGTAAGTGCGTGTGACGCTCGACCTCTTCCAAATGAAGACCCAACAGTTCTCTCTGATGCTGTAATTTACCTCCGATCTCCTTGAAAATCACCCATTCTTCACCTGGAGCAATCTCCTTTTCCTCAACCGTGGGTGTGAGGATTTCTGCTTGTATATCAGGTGTGTGGCTAACCTCGCCATCCATTGAATCCACCAATGCCTCCGGATCCAGACCGAGGAAGCTGGCATATACTCTGAGAAAGCCGCGCGCCTGCACTATGGAGGGCAGCCGTTCAAAGTCCCCAGCTTCCATTGCTTCCAAATAGTGCAGGCGTACGCGGGTCCCTTGAGCAACTTGCTCCAGGGAAAATCCGTTTTCCATACGCCTCTGGCGGAGTTTTTCGCCAATAGAATCGATCAAATCAATCTCACCGGGTTGCTGCTAATTCAGCCTTTTTCCAAGGAAAGACTTTTCTATTATACAGCAGACACAAAACACCGATCCTAAAGCATAGTGCTATAGAGGGATCGGTGACGTAAATATTCGATTGTTCAGGAATTCCAGCTGGGAGATATTTCCTGCCAGGTGAAAAGAGACTAATTTTCTGATTCTTCAATATCGTTAGATTCGAGGTCTTCTACCTCAATCTCTTCCGTAGAGGAATCTTCTTCGGCTTGCAATTCAACTGCCTCTTCAGTCTCTTCAACTTCAGGCTGGATGTTGACTGCCTCTTCTTCAACAGATACTTTCTCGACGGCGAGATCAGGGCTCTCTCCCTCGCGGTGGACAATCACAGTCACCTCAGGAACCAAATCCACTGTCAGGCGCACCTGAACAGTATGTTCGCCCAGGTTGCGTAATGGTTGCGAATCAATTTGGCGACGGCTGATTTCCACGCTTGCTTTCTCACTGAGAGCTTCAGCGATCATTTGTGTGGTGATGGACCCATATAGTTTACCTGTTTCGCTGGCTTTGGCAGGGAAGGTGAGCAATACACCCGCCAGCTGTTCGGCAACGCCGCTCATTTCCTTATTGAGTTCCTGGCGGCGAGCGCTTGCTTCTTCCCGGATCTGTCCCGCCTGTTTGACAGCTCCCGCGGTTGCCAGCACGGCCAATCCCTGAGGGATCAGATAGTTCCGGCCATAACCGTTGGCGACCCGTTTGACGTCACCTGCACGGCCCAGCTTATAAACATCTTTTAACAGTAGTACTTTCATCTTTCATCAAGCCCTTTCATTATTATTCGCTCTTAGCGTATTCGAACGCAACCTCGAAGCGGTAATGCCGCTAGCGATCTTGAGGTGCCACAAGTTCTGCATAAAGCAGGCCCGGGCGAAGGGTACAACGCACCGGGCTAAGGGATTTTACCAGATGGGGGGGTCAGAGTCAACAATGATTTATAATTGCTGCAATGTCCGTTCGTGAACGATCCTTGCGCGCCGAAGCAGTAGTGCTCCGGCATTCCGATTTGGGAGAAGCTGACCGCCTGCTCTCAATTTATACTCGCGAAATGGGTAAAGTGCGCGCCATAGCAAAAGGCGCACGCAAAATGCGTTCGCGCAAAGCCGGTCATTTACAGCCCTTCACCCGCGTTAGTCTGCAGCTGGCACGCGGCCGGGATTTGTTCATCATCACCCAGGCAGAGACGGTCCAACCCTATCTACACTTGCGACAAGACTTGCTGCTGGTGGGATATGCTGCCTATGTGGTAGAACTACTCGATAGATTTACCTATGAAAATGACGAAAATCGCTCGATTTATCGCTTATTGTGGAACACTCTCGCCCGCCTGGACTCGGAACCAGATCCACTTCTGGCAGTGCATTATTATGAGGTTCGTCTACTCGACTTGCTTGGCTACCGTCCAGAGCTGTTTAAATGCGTAAAATGCGAATCTCAGATCAAGCCTGAAGACCAATTTTTTTCCGCTGCTCGAGGGGGTGTGCTATGCTCCTCCTGCGGAAGGGTCGCTAATAATGCCCGCCGAATCTCTGTAACCGCCCTTAAATATTTGCGCCATTTCCAGCGCAGTTCATATACCGAAGCCAGCCGAGCTCGCCTCAGCCCCGCTGTCAACCAAGAAATTGATATTTTGATGCAGCATTATCTTACCTTCATTTTGGAACGCAACCTTAATTCCCCCGCCTTCATACAACACCTGAAGAGTGAATGACTACCCAGGAGGCATCCAACCCTTTGAATTGAGATCTCCCAAAAGGTAACGAATGGCAATCTCAAGGTTTTTCGTTTAGCATTTTCTGGATCATCTCACTGAAGGCCTGCACCGAAAAGGGTTTTTGCATCCAATGTACTTCGTTTCTCTCCAATAAAGCCTGATCCTCTCCGTGTAAAGGATGTCCGGTAATAAATAATATCCTCACCAGCGGCCAGCGTTCCTGTAAAGTCCGGTATAAAGCCACGCCTCCCATTTCCGGCATCACTATATCGCTGATCACCAAGGCGATCCGCTCTGCTTGTTTTTCGTAGATGTGCATCGCTTCCAGGCCATCCGCAGCCAGCACCACCTGATAGTTATTGGCTTCCAATAGATCCTTCATAGCTTCACGAGCAAAAGGATCGTCTTCAACAACGAGGATGGTTTCACCTTTCCCTTCGATCCCCACCTCACTTTCTACAATTTCATCATCGTCATCATCTGAGGTAAAGGGTTGCAAGAATATATGAAAGGTTGTGCCATCGCCTGGCTGGCTGTGTACGTCTATGTAACCGTCGTGCTGCTTGATAATGCCATAAGCCTGTGCTAAACCTAATCCCGTGCCTTGGCCCACCGGTTTGGAAGTGAAAAATGGCTCGAAAATGTGAGGTATCGCTTCTGGGGGAATGCCCTCGCCGTTGTCTCTTACAGCCATTCTAATCCAATCACCAGGTGGTAGATCGGGGCAGGATGATTGCTCGCCCGGCTCTAAATGCAAGCGATCCAACTTGATTTGCAATCTGCCCCCTGCAGGCATGGCATCGCGGGCGTTGACAGCCAGATTCATGAACACCTGCTGCAAGCGGGTAGGATCTGCCCTTACCCGGTACTCTCCCGGTGTGTAGTTTAATTCCACCCGAATGGTTTCAGGCAGAACGCGCTTCAGTAATTTATCCAGTTCTTTTACGAACGGCAATAAGTCTAATGTGCTTTGCTCCATCACCGAACGGCGGCTGAAATCCAAGATCTGGCGGATCAAACTGGCTGCCCGTTGTACCTGCTGTTGAATGATCCCAATTCGTTCTCGGCTGGTAAGAGGTAGGTTGGTATCACGTTTCAATAAATCCGCATAGACGATGATAGCCGCCAGGATGTTGTTGAAGTCATGAGCTATACCAGCTGCCAGCTGCCCCACAGTTGCTAACCGTTCTTGCATCTGAATACGAGTCTGGGTTTCTCGATCGCGGGTTACGTCCCTTAAAACCAACACCCAGCCACCAGGATGCTCTCCCGCACCCAATGGTTGGGCAGTTACCTCAAACACGTTGCGATGAGCCTCCATTGTGGCAAATTCATGCCATAAGCCCTCTCCATCAACCGCTAAGACCTCATCCAATGATTTGCCTGCCAGTTGGGTCAATCCTTCCCCCGGTTTATCACAGTCCAGGACCGCGAGGTATTCATGCCCGGCGGGATTGGCGAGGATCATGCGTTTTCGCTCATCTAGCAGCAACACCCCTTCCGGCACACTATCCATAATCTGTTGTACCTGCCTGGCGTGGACTTGTATCTGTTCCAACAGCTCAATACGTTCTACA